>ERZ1106943.139-NODE-139-length-106075-cov-6.253075_pt1 | contig 106075 bp, 80 predicted proteins | sample MGYA00403671_ERZ1106943 | MGnify/ENA primary metagenome ERZ1106943 (study PRJEB35170, sample SAMEA104062427) | human gut metagenome | biome: human gut; feature: human-associated habitat; material: faeces | place: Denmark | collected 2012-06-14 ...
ACGGGATTGACCGTTCCGCAGCTTTATAAAACGTCAACCTTTTACGGGGAAAAGAAAAATATCGTTACTCTTTTTTGAAAAAATCACAAAGGAAATTTTGTGTTTTTCTTTTGGAAAGAGGAATTTTGGATGGAAAAGGGGAGTTCGGGAAACAAAAGCAGGAAAAACTTTGTAAGATATGTGGAATAAATGACGATGAAACGAACTGTATTTTAACGAAACTAAAAAGGCATAAAATAATAAAAAAACTTTTATATAAAATATAAATTTGCTATAATACTTATGTATCTGAGTATACAGATTATCTATATATGTTGTTGGTTAGTCGATTGTAAAAGTGAATTAATGAATTATATTTGCTTTTAACATACATACTATTAATATTCAAATATTCTAATCATTATTTGTACTCACATACTAATGTTTTATTTATGTCTTTTTGTGCAAAAAAAAGATGATAAATTTATTTTTTGCTATTTTGTAGAAAGGGGAAAAGTTATGCAATTAATGACATTAATATTATTGGATGCAGTTACAATTATTTTGCCGATTGTTGTTGGTATTTTATGTTTATTGCTTGGAGCAGGCACAATATTGCTATATCAACATTTACGTGGTAAAAATGCATCAAAGTCAGCTAACAAAATAATTAAAGAAGCTGAAGTTAAAAGTGAACATATTATTAAAAATGCTCAAATCGATGCCAAACAAGCTGCTTATGAATTACGCTTAGAAGCAGAAAAAGAAATCAAGGAAAAAAAGAGCGAGTTATCACAAAGTGAAAACAAATTATTCCAAAGGGAACAAGCTATTGATCGTCGTGATATGGCTTTAATTGAAAAAGAGAACAATTTGGAAGCAAAGAACGAAGATGCTAATCGCCGTATTAAAGAACTTCAAAAAAAGGACGATTTATTACAAGCAAAAATTGATTCAATTATTGTTGAATTAGAAAAAGTTTCTAATATGTCGGTTAATGAAGCTCGTGACGAAATTTTCAAAAGAGTAGAATCTAAAATTTCAAAAGAAATTGCCGCTTATATCAAAAACAAAGAAGATGAAGCGCGTGAAGAATGTAATGCTAAAGCTAAAGATATGCTTGGCTTAGCAATTAGTAAGTATGCTCAAGAAGTTACAAGTGAAAGAACAGTTTCAGTTGTTAACTTACCAAGTGATGAAATGAAAGGACGTATTATTGGTCGTGAAGGACGTAATATTCGTACATTAGAACAATTATTAGGTGTTGATTTAATTATTGACGATACACCAGAAGTTATTACTGTTTCTTGTTTTGATCCCGTACGTCGTGAAATTGCTAGACGTTCACTTGAATACTTAATTAAAGATGGACGTATTCAACCAGGAAGAATTGAAGAAGTTGTTGAAAAAGCTAAAGCTGAAGTTGATGAAATTATCACAACAGCGGGTCAAGAAGCTGCATTCAAATTAGGACTTCCAAGAATTTCTAAAGAATTATTAAAATACGTTGGAAGACTTAAATTCCGTACTTCATATGGACAAAACGTTTATGACCATTCTATTGAAACAGCTTACCTTGCTGGTATTATGGCTGCGGAATTAGGTTTAGATCAAAACTTAGCAAAACGTGCTGGTTTATTACACGATATTGGTAAAGCCGCTGATTCAGAATTAGATGGTAGCCACGTAGAAATTGGTGTTCGTTTAGCTAAAAAGTATGGTGAACCAGAAGTTGTAATTAACGCAATTGAATCTCACCATGGTGATGTACCTGCTAAATTCGTTATTTCAAATTTAGTACAAGCTGCTGATACATTATCTGCTGCACGCCCAGGTGCTCGTAGCGAAACATTAGAAAATTATGTTAAACGTATTGAACAACTTGAAACTATCTGCAAATCATTTGAAGGCGTTCAAACTTCTTATGCTATGCAATCAGGTCGTGAAGTACGTGTTATGGTCATACCAGAAAAAATTGATGATTTACAAGCATTTAAATTAGCACGTGAAATTCGTGAAAAAATTGAAAATGAAATGACTTATCCAGGTCAAATTAAAGTTTCAGTAATCCGCGAATATCGTGCGATTGAAACGGCAAAATAATCTAATGATGGAACCCAAGTAATTGGGTTCTATTTGTGTCTATAAAGGAGATGAGTGATTTGAATATTTTAATGATTGGTGATATTGTTGGCAAAAATGGTCGATTAGTGGTTAACAAACTACTTCCATCAATAAAAAAGAAATACAATATTGATTTTGTTATTGCTAATGGCGAAAATGCCACTCATGGTAAAGGTCTTATTGAAAATCACTATCAATATCTTCTTAACTCAGGAATTGATGTAATTACTTTAGGTAATCACTATAACTCTAAAAGCGAAATTGCTGATTATATTAATGGTGCAGAATATCTAATTAGACCATATAATTTAAAAGTGGATTTTCCTGGCGTAGGAACATCAATTTATGAAGTAAATGGTTATTTAATTAGAGTGACTAATTTATTAGGATGCGCATTTATGAGTGAAGAAGTTAATTCTCCCTATGAAGCGCTAAAAAATATTATTAAAAACGAGGAACACGCAGACATACATATTGTTGATTTTCATGCTGAAGCAACTGGTGAAAAACAAAGTTTAACTTGGGCAATGGATGGTAAGGTTAGCGCTATTATTGGAACACATACTCATGTTCAAACTCGTGACTATCGAATCTTACCGAATGGTACAGCAATGATGAGTGATGTGGGAATGTGTGGTCCATATAATGGAGTTCTTGGTACAAAAAAAGAAACAGTTATCAAAAAATTGTGGCTTAATGAAAAATCACGTTTTGAAATTGATGAGAAAGATGATTCTTTGTTTAATGCTGTTGTATTAACTATTGATGAAAACAGTGGAAAATGTGAAAAAATTACACCAATATATTTGATTGAAAATCATATATAACAATAATCAATCATAAATTTTCTTAAGGAGAGAATATTATGATTGAATTAATAAAAGTTTCAAAAAACTCAAGCGTTAGTGCTGTAGCAGGAAGTATCGCGAATATTATGCGAAATCAAGCAACGTTAAATGTTCAAACCGTTGGAGCGGGTGCTTTAAATCAAGCTGTAAAAGCAATTGCTATTGCTAGAGGATATTTAACACCAAGTGGTATTGAAATATATATGTATCCTTCTTTTAAAGAAGTAAGCATAGAAAAAACAAACAAAACTGCAATTAGATTAACATTAGAAAAGAAAAATACAAAGTAGGAGTGGATTAAAATGGCCGCATGCAAAGTAGTAAATAAGCCGAACATGAAAGAAGCAGCAAAAAGAAATAGAGAAGCAAGTAAGATTTCTTATGAAGAATTAACTATTTCAGAAAAATTTAAAAATTATGCAAAAACACGTAAGTATTTTATTAGAACTTATGGTTGCCAAGCCAACATTCGTGATGAAGAAACTATGGCGGGTATGCTTGAATTTGCAGGTTTTAAGAAAGCTGATAAAATCGAAGATGCAAATGTCATCATTTTAAATACGTGTGCTGTAAGAGAAAATGCTGAAGATAAAGTATTTGGTGAAATTGGTCAATTAAAAGGTTTAAAACATAAAGGCGATGACCGTGTCATTGCGGTATGTGGTTGCATGATTCAACAAACACATATTGTCGATATTATTCAAGATAAATATCGTCAAGTGGATTTATTATTTGGCACTCATAATATTGATAACTTATTAAATTTATTAGAAGAAGTTTATGAAAGTAAAACTCGTATTATTGATGTTGAATCAAAAATGGGGGAAGTTCGTGAAAACTTACCTTCTACACGTTTAGATACTTATAAAGCATTTGTTAATATTATGTATGGTTGTGATAAGTTCTGTACATATTGTATTGTTCCTTATACTCGTGGTAAAGAAAGATCCCGTAAAATGGAAGACATATTACGCGAATGCCAAGATTTAGTTAATAAAGGATATATGGAAATTACTTTATTAGGCCAAAATGTTAATGCATATGGTAAGGATTTAAAAGATGGTAGTAACTTTGCTTTATTATTAGAAAGCGTAGCTAAATTAGGTATTCCTCGTTTACGTTTTACTACTTCCCATCCTTGGGATTTTAGTGATGAAATGATCGACATTATTGCTAAATATGATAATATCATGCCTGCAATACACTTACCTGTCCAATCAGGAAATGATGAGATTTTACGCTTAATGGGAAGAAGATATACTTCTGAACAATATAAAGCACTTGTTGATAAGATGAAAGCCCGTATTCCTAATCTTGCTTTAACAACCGATATCATTGTAGGATTCCCTAACGAAACATATGAGCAATTTTTAGATACTTTAAAAATGGTGGAATATGTTAAATATGATGGCGCATTTACATTTATTTATTCTCCACGTGTTGGAACACCTGCTGCTAGAATGGTTGATAATGTAACATCAGAAGAAAAACATAAACGTTTTGATGAATTAGTGAAAGTAGTGGAAAAAGAAGCAACCATTAAAGCTGATGCTTTAGTGGGTCAAACTGTAAAAGTATTAGTGGATGGCGCATCAAAGAAAAATAAAGATGTTTTATCAGGATATAGTGAAACAAATAAACTTGTTCACTTCCATGGATCAGCGGATTTAGTTGGTAAAATTGTTAAAGTTAAGATCAAAGAATCACACCTTTATAGTGTGATTGGAGAATTAGTAAATGACTAATTTTGATGAAGAACTTGAAAAATTACAAACACAACTTTTTGATGATCCGACCATTAAAGAATATTTTCAAATAAAAGCGGAAATTGCAAATAATAAGTCTTTATCTACTCTTCAAAATGATATCATTACTTACGCTAAAGAAATGACTAGAAATGTTAATAATGATGATAAATATTTTGAAAATAAGAATAAGTATGAAGATAGTTTAAAGTTATATAACAGCAACCCATTAGTTATTAATCTTCATGAGATTTCTAAAAGTGTAGAAAGTATATTACTTGAGCTTAAAAAAATACTAGAATAATAAAGAATGCTATTCAAAAGATAGCATTTTTTTGTATTTATATATATAATATACAAAAAGGGAGAATGATTAACGCATGAAAAAAAAGCCTCTAAAATTAATAATATTTTCTTTACTTCTTTTTTCTTGTGCAAATAATTCATCAAATTCCCCATCAAATAATGAAAGTGTGTCAACATTGCCATCAACTAGTGAAAGTGTATCTATTCCTTCTACTAGTAATAATTCAACAAGTGTTGCTGAGCAGGAAATTGAATATTTTGATGATGAAGAAAGAGTAGTAAGAAATGCTTATTATGATATTGAAGGCGAAAATAACGAAATATTAAATGATTATGTTCTTGGAAAAAAGGGTGTAGAGCTTCAAAATGGTTTATCAATATTAATGGCTAATACCCAAACTGAAATAATCGCATATAAAGATTTAAAAACCTGTTTATCCACAACTGATAGTGATTTAATGGATGATAACTCAATGATTACTTTATATACGCGAGATATTATAGATGGCACTTGGAATGAATCTTTATGGAATAGGGAACATGTTTGGTGTAAAAATCATTCTAATGGTTTATATACTGCTGTTCAAGAAAATAATAAAGGGGCAGGTAGTGATATTCATCATGTACGTCCAGCATTGATGACAATAAATTCCACAAGATCTAATGTTCCATATGGTATAGTCAATAAAAGTAGTGCCACACAAATTGGAGATACTGGTAATTATTTTGGAAATAATATTTTTGAGCCAAGTGATGAAATCAAGGGTGATATTGCTCGTATTCTAATGTATGTATATGTGCGTTATAGTTCATCTTTAAATAGTACTTATGACACAATTAGTGATAAACGTGGTGATTTAAGAATTACGGATATTGTTACTACACCAAGTGGTTTAGAAGAAGATGCTTGGAATTTATTACTATCTTGGAATGATTTAGATCCAGTTAATTATCTAGAAATGAGTCGCAATGAAGAAGGACAAAAACTACAAAATAACCGCAATGTATTTATTGATCATCAAGAATTTGCAAGAATGTGTTTTGATGATTCTTATAACGGTGAAGGTGCATTAATTGATTTTAATAATAGTTATGATGAAACTAAATTGAATTATATTGGTGTAGATAAAAAGAGTATTACTCTAGCTAAAAATACTAGTCAAGAAATTAAAACTAAGTGCTTTCCTACTCTAAATCATAATTTAACTTTTACATCTAGTAATGAAAGTGTTGCTACTATTTCTGATAATATAATAACAGCAAAAGAAATAGGAAAAACAGTAATTACTATTACTAGTGAAAATGTTACCAATAAAATAAAAGTAGAAGTTGTAGAAGATTTGCCGCAATTTCTATATAACGCAGATTCTTTATCTAGCGGAAACACTTATAAAAAAGATGTGAGTAAAGAAATCACATATAATGATAAAACGATATTAGTAAAAGCTAATGTGGCCAGCGCTTCTAATGGTATAACATTAGGAACTGCAGATAGTAAAGCAAGCCCTTCTATAGCTTATGCTAATTTAAGTAATTATAAAAGCATAGGACTAGCAATGGAAATTAAAGAAGAAGAATTAGCCACTACTCTTAAAGTTGCAGCCTTAATTTTTGAAGGAGAACTTACTAACATAAAACGAGTTACATTTAAATACGATTCAATTAAGGCATACACTAACATGTATTTAATGTATAGCGTCGATAAAGGAGAAACTTATCAAGTTGTTACTATTGCTTCTAATTTATTGCCTACTGTAAGTGGAAAAATATTTACTTATGATATGCCTAATATTCCTAATGCTTATTATGCATTTGGATTTAAAAGTAATTCCGAATATGTTCAAATTAAAAGGCCGATTATTACTTTTTATGATTTCTAAGGAGGAGAATATATGCTACCAAAATATTCTATTTTAGTACCAGTTTTTAATGAAGAAGAAGTTGTTGAATTATTTTATGAAACTATGACTAAAACTATTAGACCGCTTAATGGAGAATATGAAATAGTTTTTGTTAATGATGGAAGTAAAGATAAATCTTTAGAAATTCTAACTTCTTTAGCTAAAAAAGATTCAAGAGTCAAAGTTATCAATTTTTCAAGAAATTTCGGACAACAAGCAGCCGAATTAGCGGCTTTAAGTTACGCTAAAGGGGAAGCAGTTATTATTATGGATGTTGATTTACAAGATCCACCAAGTGTTGCTATTCAAATGATTGAAGAATGGAAAAAAGGCTTTGAAGTAGTTCACGGGAAACGTAAAAAAAGAAAAGGCGAAACAATATTTAAAAAAGTTACCGCTCATTGTTATTATCGCTTTTTACGTAAAATCACCAATATGGATATCCCAACCGATACAGGTGAATTTAAACTTTATGACCATAAAGTAGTGGACGCTATTTTAGCATTACCAGAACATAATAGATATTTACGTGCTTTAGCTACTTGGGTCGGTTTTAAACAAACTTCTATTGAATTTGATCGTCCAGAAAGAAGTGCCGGGGTTACTAAATGGACTGTTAAAAAGATGGTACGTCTTGCTGAAGATGGAATTATTGCCAATAGTATGTATCCATTAAAAATAGCGTTAAAATTAGGATTATTCTTTATATTTGCTTCATTAATTACTTTTATTACTTTTATAGTTTTAGTGGCTGTTAAAATTTCTCTCCCTTTAGTGGCTTGGATATTCCCAAGTATTGCTTTAATTGGCGGAATTATTTTAGTTACTAATGGTTTAACTAATGCATATATTGGAAGAATTTATGATGAAGTTAAAGGCCGCCCTAACTATATTGTATCAAGTACAATTAATATTGATTAATTATGAAAACATTATTATATTTTGAAAATGAAAATGCTTTGAAAAAAAGCGGTATTGGACGAGCACTTCGTCATCAAATGAAAGCTTTATCAACCAATGATGTTGAATTTACTTTAAATAAAAAAGATGATTTTGATATTGCTCACATTAATACTTATTTTCTTCGTTCACAAAAATTATTAAAGAAATGTCATAAAAAAGGCAAAAAAGTTGTGGTTCATGGCCATTCTACTTTTGAAGATTTTCGTAAATCTTTTCGCTTATATAAATTAATGGAGCCAGCATTTGATAATATGCTTAAAAGAATGTATTCTAAAGCGGATGTTATTATAACACCGACTCCTTATTCTAAAAAATTAATTGAAAATTATCCATTTGTTAAATGCCCAGTATATGCGATAAGTAATGGGATTGATTTAGATGAATATAGTTATAATGAAGAAAAAGTAAAGAAATTTAAAGAATATTTTAATATCAAAAAAAATGATAAAGTTGTTATGGGTGTGGGACTATTTTTTGAGCGTAAAGGAATCTTAGATTTCTTTGAAATTGCTAGAAAAATGCCTAATGTTAAATTTATTTGGTTTGGAAATTTAGCAAGGATTTTAGTGCCTTTAAAAATATTGCGTGCCATTAAAAATAGACCAAGCAATGTAATTATGCCTGGGTATATTGATGGAGATATAATTAAAGGTGCTTATTTAGCGTCTAATTTAGTTTTATTTCCATCATTTGAAGAAACAGAAGGTATTGTTGCATTAGAAGCTTTAGCAAGCAAAACACCACTTTTAGTTCGTGATATTGGTGTATTTGATCCTTGGTTAGTAGATAATAAAAATTGCTTAAAAGCTAAAACAAATGAAGAATTTATTGAAAAAATTAATTATGCCTTAAATAATGATTTAAGTGCGATAGTTGAAGAAGGATATAAAGTAGCAAAAGAAAGAGAAATTTCTCGTGTTGGAAAACGAATAAAAGAAGTATATAAAACATTGTTAGATTAGTACAAGTGTTGTTATCGACCTTGTACTTTTTTACTAGTCAAAAATGATATTTTTAAATGTTTATTTTCATTGAAATTTATCATTTTTTTTACTATCATATTAGTGCGTGCGAGGTGCATTATTTATGGATTTAGAAAATAGAAAAAACAAATTAAAAAAAGCATTTAAAGAAAACTTTAATAGTGATTCTACTGATTTATTTTCTTCTTCAGGAAGAATGGAAATTTTAGGAAATCATACGGATCATAATAATGGTTTAGTTTTAGTAGGCGCTGTTGATTTGGATATTATGGCAGCAGCAACAAAATGCGAAAACGAAGTAATTTTAATTTCAGAGAATTATGGTGAAACTAAAATTGATTTAAATAATCTTCAAAAAGTAAAAGAAGAAGAAGGAACAAATGCGGCACTAATTAAAGGTGTATTATTTGAATTAAAAGAATTAGGTTATCATATTGGTGGATTTAAAGCTTATGCTGATTCTATTCTTCCAGCGGGTTCTGGAATATCTTCTTCGGCAGCTTTTGAATGCTTAATCGCGGAAATTGAGAATTTCTATTATAACAATGATTCTATGGATCGTTACGATATGGCAAAAATTGGCCAATTTGCGGAAAAAGAATATTTTGGCAAACCATGTGGATTATTAGATCAATGTGGTGTTGCTTTTGGTGGCGTCAACCTTATTAATTTTAAAAATCTTAATAAGCCAGTTATTGAACATTTAAGTATCAATATTGAACCATATCATATTGTTATTACTAATACTGGTGGCGATCATTCTAATTTAACAAGCCATTATGCCGCAATACCAGAAGAAATGAAAAGTGTTGCTAAATATTTCCATAAAAAAGTACTTGCTAAAGTTAAAAAAGAAGAATTTTATGCAGCTTTACCCAAATTAAGAAAAGTTGTGTCTGATCGCGCAATATTAAGAGCAATTCACTTCTATGATGAAAATGAAAGAGTTAAAAAAGGATTTAGAAATTTAAAGAATGGTAAAATTAAAAAATTCTTAGAAATGGTTAATGAATCTGGAAATAGTTCTATGGAATATTTACAAAATACTTGTGTTCCAGGAAGTTTAACTCAAAATATTAATCTCGCCTTAGCGTTATCTAAACACTTAATCCATGATGGTGCTTGTAGAATTCATGGTGGTGGATTTGAAGGAACAATCTTAGCGTTTGTTCATGAAGATGAATTAGAATACTATGTTGAAGAAATGGGAGAAGTATTTGGTAAAGAAAATGTCCATCAAATTTCAATTAGAAATGATGGATCAAAACATTTATAATCAAAATGATAATGTGAGTAGTGTAGGGATTTAATATAATAGAAAAATTGCTAATTATTTTAAAGAAAGAAATGTAGAAATCGTTAAATAGTAGTAAAATTGGTAAGTCTAGTAAACTTGCCTTTTTTTATTAGAAAATTAAAATGGTAAATTTATTTGTTACTTTTCATAAACTAATATATAATTAATTTGCTTTAATTATTAAAAGTCAGGAGAAAAGTGGCGTTGATTTATTTATTATTCTTATTTGGTATTATTTGTATTAGTTCACTTATTGGAGCAATAGCAATAGCTTTTACATCATATTTTTATTATAGCATTGCGTTAGTAATGCCTGCGTGTTTATCATTTCTCTTACTTACTATTGTTTTTTATAAACTATCAAGAAACTGTCTAAATTATAAAATTGATAACTATTACCATTTTGAAAAATATATCGATAAACACAATATTATAAAATTTAAATATGAAAATAAAAAGTGGATATTAGATGATGAAAAATTTGTTTTAGAATTTTCCTTTAAAAAAGAATTTATATTTCAAAAAAGTTATATTTTGGCGTTTTTGGTTAGAAATTTAAGATATAAATATATAAAGAATCAAAAACCAATAGCATGCTTATTTAAGAAAAAATTCAAAATAAGTAATAATGAAAAGATTATAGCAATTTTTATTAAAGATAATAAAACTAAACAATACGTTATAAGTAATAATGGACGTTCTAAATATACATTCTTAAGTAGAGAAATAACTAAGTCAAAATTTGCTTGTCATCTCTATTACACTCATTTTAATAATGAATATTTATCTGTAATTGAAAATGTCAATGAGCGTTTTTGGGATGAATATATGAAGTAGTGTATTCATACGTTAGTTTTCAATAAATTAACTATAAAAATGAATATTTAAGATAACTCATTTTTAGTGCTTTCGCATATACATATAATAGGTGATTTATATGAATAGAGAAATTATTGCTAAAACTTTAGTGGGTAAAGGAAAACTTGCTATCCAAGAAAAACAAGTCATAAAATTAGAGGAAAATATATCTAAACCTTTAGGATGTTGGATTATAAATCATAAATATGATAGCAAAAAAATAGATAAAAACATCGAATTAAATGGAACTTATGATATTCAAATTTGGTATGCTTATGATGATGACCAAAAAACAAATGTTTTTTATAAAACTATTACATTTTCCGGTGTTTTTCTTATTTCGTGGAAAAATATTAAAACTATTGATGATGAAACTAAGCAAAAAGTTCATGTCATCAAATATCCAACTGCGGTAGCAATGAATCAAATGAATGACCATGAAGTAGAAATAGTTATTGAATCAGTATATTTTGTTGATGTATTCCAAGATTCAATTATTACTGTTAATACGATTGAAGAAGAAAAACAGGATGAAATCATCGATGAGGAAATTGTAATGAATGTGAATCCTAATTATTTGACAGACAAAAAGGAATAGGCACAAAGCCTATTCCTTTTTTGACACTAAAACAATTAATAATGCAAATGATTTTCAATTATAAAATCATGTGATCTAACAGTTACATCGTAAACATAGTAACCATCTTCATCACTCTTATGATATATTTGATTGGCAATTTCACAAGCATAATCGTAATCTTCAAAACTACGAGCCCAATTGAAACTACCAGATGTTGTAAACATCATATTGCCATCTTCATCAGGCCAATATTCATCAACAAATCTTATGCTTTCTTCTCCAGTACGACAAATAATGTAATATTCCATAAAAATTCTCCTCATAACAAGTATAAACTTTTCAAATAAATTAGCAATAAATATAAACTATTTTTAAATTTGTTTATAAAAAGTTGTTTAAAAATGAAGTTTGATTATTTATTACTCATCAAAAAACTTTAAAATCAAATAAAAATTATGGTATGATTAAACTAATAGAAAAATAATATTATTTTTCTTTGAGGTGAAGTTATGAAAGAAAAATATTCTCCAATGATGATGCAGTATTTAAAAATTAAGGAATCAAACCCTGATGTCCTTATTTTATTTCGTTTAGGCGATTTCTATGAACTGTTTTTTGATGACGCCAAAATTGCATCAAAGGAATTACAACTAGCATTAACAGGTAAAAATGCTGGTGTAGAAGAACGTGTTCCAATGTGTGGCGTTCCACATCACGCTATTAAAAGTTATATTGCTAAGCTTATCAACCGCGGATATCGTGTTGGCATTGTAGAACAAATGGAAGATCCTGCAACTGCAAAAGGTCTTGTAGAACGAGATGTCGTTCAAATTATTACTCCAGGTGCTTTCATGGATGTTAGTAATGATGATAATAACTATACAGTCGCAGTTGATGAAACGGATTATTGCTATATTTTAGCTTATGCCGATTTATCTACTGGAGAAATCAATGTTATGAATGTTGAAAAAGATATTAGTAGTTTAATATCAGAACTTGATAATATTTTAACTCATGAAATAGTCGTTAAATCAACTTTTAATAAAGAAGCAATTACAACAATTACAGCAAAAAGGAAAATATTAATTTCTTATGAAGATAATGATGAAATTACATTAGAATTTGAAGGTGTCTTACAAGAAGTTAAAGATTTATATCAAATGCGCGCTATTATGCGTTTGATTAATTATTTTAGAAAGACACAAAAAAGATCTTTAGATTATTTACAAGTTGCTCATGTAATTAAAACAAATAAAGCCTTGCAAATTGATGCTTATTCAAGACTGAATCTTGAATTAACAAGAACAATTAGAAGTGATGAAAAATATGGGTCACTTTATTGGTTACTGGATAACACTAAAACTGCGATGGGTGGAAGATTATTAAAACAATGGATTTCTAAACCATCATCGGATATCAATGAAATAATTTCTCGTCAAGATATGATTCAAAGTTTTATTGATAACTTTATGATTCGTAATGATGTACGTGTAATGTTAGATGAAGTATACGACTTAGAAAGATTAATTGCTCGTATTTCTTTTGGTAACGCCAATGGAAGAGATTTATTACAATTAAAATCTTCTTTAAAACCTTTACCAGCTTTAAAAGATGCTTTAAGTAAACTTAATAATGCTCATATCGATGATATTGCTAATAAATTTTCAAATTTTGATGATTTAGTAGATTTAATTGAAAAAGCAATTTCTGAAGATGCACCAATTACTATTAAAGAAGGCGGCATATTTAAGCCGGGATATTCTCCGGAACTTGATGAAATAATTGCCTTATCGCATGGTGGCAAAAAATGGGTTGCGGAACTAGAAGAAAAAGAAAGAGAACGTACAGGTATTAAAACTTTACGTATTGGTTATAACCGTGTATTTGGCTATTACATTGAAGTATCTAAAGGCCAAATAGATCAAATCAAAGATGAATGGGGATATCAACGTAAACAAACAACAGTTAATGGCGAACGTTATATTACCGAAGAATTAAAAGAAAAGGAAGCACTTATTTTAAATGCTGATGAACGTAGAATGCGTTTAGAATATGATTTGTTTGTAGATATTCGTAAAAAAGTACAAGATAAGACACAATTAATTCAAAGACTTGCTAATAATTTGGCGGTTATTGATGTCATTGCCTCTTTAGCGGAAGTATCTTCAAGCAATAATTTCATTCGTCCAAAATTCAACTTTGAAAGAAGAATTAATATTATTGAAGGACGTCACCCAGTTATTGAAAAAGTATTGAAAGAAAAATTCTATGTGGCTAATGATGTGAATTTAGATAGCAATACAGATGTTTTGCTTATTACTGGTCCAAATATGGGTGGTAAATCAACTTATATGCGTGAATTAGCAATTATTGTGGTTATGGCTCAAATGGGATGTTTTGTTCCAGCAAAAGAAGCAGATTTAATGGTATTCGACCAAATATTTACTCGAATTGGAGCAAGTGACGATTTAGTTTCTGGCCAATCTACTTTCATGATTGAAATGAATGAAACAAATCATGCTTTGCGTCACGCAACGGAAAATTCTTTACTTATTTTTGATGAAATTGGTCGCGGAACAGCAACTTTTGATGGTATGGCTTTAGCCCAAGCAATTATTGAATATATTACGGCAAGAATTCATGCTAAAACAATGTTTTCTACACACTACCACGAATTAACTGAATTAGATAAAGAAATCCCTTCATTAAAAAATGTTCATGTTTGTGTTAAAGAAAATGATGATGAAATTACCTTCCTATATAAAATTAAAGAAGGTACAATGAACAAATCTTATGGTATTAATGTAGCTCGTCTTGCTAAATTACCAAATGAATTATTAAGTAGAGCAAAAGAAATATTGCACGAATTAGAATCTAAAGGTGTTCCTTCTGTGGGTAATGTTTTAATTCAAAATGATCCAGTAGAAGAAGAATGGATTAAAGAAGTTAAGAATCTTGATCCACTTAGTATGTCACCATTAGAAGCTTTAAATTATTTATATGAACTTAAAAAGAAAATAAAAGGATAGTGATATTATGGGGCGTATTCAAGTATTAGATACTAAACTTGCTAATATGATTGCGGCTGGAGAAGTCGTTGAAAGACCAAGCAGTGTTTTAAAAGAACTCGTTGAAAACTCGATTGATGCGGGTGCCAAACATATTAGTGTTTCAATTATTGAAGCAGGAAGAAAAAAGATTACAGTCGAAGATGATGGATGTGGAATGGATCGCGATGATGCTTTATTAGCATTTAAACGCCACGCAACTAGTAAGATTTCTTCTTCTTTTGACTTGTTTAGAATTAAGACTTTAGGCTTTAGAGGTGAAGCTTTGCCTTCTATTGCCTCTGTATCTAAAATGAAAGTAACAACTTCAACAGGATCTGGAGTGGGAACAGAATTAAATATCATTAACGAAGAAATAGAAGCCAAAGATGCCCCATTAAGAAAAGGCACTATTATTGAAGTAGAAGAATTATTTTATAATACTCCAGCACGTTTAAAATATTTAAAAACTGATTATACAGAAAACGCTAATAGCATTGAAATAATGTCTCGTCTTGCTTTAGCACACCCAGAAGTAGCAATTAAGTTTTATATTGACGGCAAATGTCAATTTCAAACTAATGGTCGTAATGATTTACTTGAAGTTATTGCCAATATTTTCGGATACGCTGTCGCTAAATCGATGATTCCATTTGAATTTGAAGCCGTTGATTATCAAGTTAAAGGATACTTAGGTAAACCAGATATTGCTAAGGCTTCAAGATATTACATGATCACTTTACTTAATGGAAGAAATGTATATATGCCCAAAGTACAAGGCGCCATAAAAGATGCTTATAATGATTTTATTCCACCTAGCAAATATCCATTTGTAGTGTTAGATTTTTATGTTGATTATGCTTTAGTGGATGTTAATGTTCATCCATCAAAAAGAGAAGTCCGTTTTTCTAAAGAAGAAGAATTACGTCTTGCTCTTTTAGAAAAAATACCAGAAGCACTTAGACCTAAAACTATTTATGATGAAGTTCCAGTAAGTGAAGTCAAAAAAGTTGAAAAACCAGTTATTGAACATGTTGATTTATTTGATACTATTGAAGTAGAAGATAATACTCCAAAAGTCGAAAAAGTTGAAGAAATTAAACACGAATATGTAAAAGAAACACCAAAATATAATGAAGTTGTTAAAGATTTTGTAAAAGATAATAATATTAATAATACTATAAAAGAATCTCATGAAGAGATAAAAGAAGAACCTTATGTAGATACTTTTAAAAGTCAAGATGAAGAATATGTTACACCAATAACTAAAGAACCAGAACAACCAAAAAGAGTTTGCCCAATTCGCCCTTTAGCCCAGCTTAATAAAACATACATCATTGGTGAAGATATTAATGGCGATGGAGGATTTTATCTTATTGATCAGCACGCTGCGATGGAAAGAATTAACTTTGAATATTTTACTCATCTTTATGCTAAAAAGATAATCACGATGAACCCACTTGTACCAATTGTTATTAATTTAAAACCAAGTGATGTTACATTATTTACAAATCAAAAAAGAGATATTTTAAAATTAATTGGTTTAGAGTTTGAACCATTTGGTTATAATGCTTTCAAAGTCGTGACAATTCCTACTTGGATTCATCGAGAAGACGAAAAAGAATATGTTGATGATCTAGTTGATATGGCTCTTCATGATGATAAAGTTGATGAATTTAAATTAAGAAAACATGCGATTGCCACAATGGCTTGTAAAGCTTCTTTAAAAGCTAATATGAACTGCACAATGGAAGAAGCTGGTGTAATGCTAGAAAGATTATTTAACTGCGAAAACCCACATAATTGTCCACACGGAAGACCAATTATTGTTAAATTCACAAAATATGAATTAGAAAAATTATTTAAGAGGACAGGCGTATGATTATCGTGATTGCAGGTCCAACATGCTCGGGCAAATCTAGTTTGGCCATAAAATTAGCACAAGTACTAAATGCAGAAATTATAAATGGTGATGCTTTTCAAGTATATAAATACTTTGATATTGGTACAGCAAAACCAACATTAAAAGAACGTGCTCTAGTTCCGCATCATTTATTTGATTTTGTTGATCCTAATACTAATTTTAATGTTAAAGATTATCAGGAGTTAGCAAGAAAGACTATTGCTGATTTAGAAAATAAAAAGAAAAATATCGTTATTGTTGGAGGAACTGGTTTATATCAAAAAGCAACGTTATATGATTTTTCTTTTGATGATGAATATAATCATGCTGATATGTCTGATTTAGTTTCATTAACTAACGAAGAATTATACGAAGAATTAAAAAAAATCGATGAAGAATCAACAAAAACTATTCACGTTAATAATCGTAAAAGAGTACTAAGAGCAATTGAAATATATCGTTTGCATGGTAAAACTAAGACTAGTATTATTGATTCACAAGAACATAAATTATTGTATGATGTAATGTTTATAGGTCTTAACGTAGAACGTGAAAAATTATATAATGATATTAATAATAGAGTAGATGAAATGATTAAAGATGGTCTAGTTGAGGAAGTTACAAATTTAAAAAGCAAGTATCTAGCATCAATTCATGCTTTTCAAGCTATAGGATATAAAGAATTATTAGCTTATTTAGATCATAAATTAACATTAAATGAAGCAATAGAGTTAATTAAGAAAAATTCACGTAATTATGCTAAAAGACAAATGACTTATTTTAAGAATCAATTACCAATGAAATGGTTTGATAATGCTGATAAAGCATATAATTATGTGATTGAAAATATGAAAGGGGACTAAATATGGAAGAAAAATTATTAAAAATTAGTGATATCGCTAAAAAAGTAGGCATTAAAGACAAGTATTTAGAACCATATGGCCATTATAAAGCTAAAATTAATATGGAAATTATGGAAGAATTAAAAAATAAGCCTAATGGAAAATTAGTTCTAGTTACCGCAATTACACCAACGAAAGCCGGAGAGGGTAAAACAACAACTTCCATCGCTTTAGCGGATGGATTAGCGAAAATTAAAAAGAATTGTATGCTTGTTTTACGAGAACCTTCTTTAGGCCCAGTTTTTGGCATTAAAGGCGGCGCGACTGGTGGAGGTAAAGTATCGATTGGACCGAGTGAAGATATTAATTTGCATTTTACTGGTGATATGCATGCTTTAACTTCGTCTATTAATTTAGTGTCCGCTATTATTGATAACCATATTTTTCAAGGCAATGAATTAAATATTGATCCAAACCGTATTGTTTGGAAAAGAGCTATTGATATGAATGATCGTGCTTTAAGAGAAATTACTGTAGCACAAGGTCGTAATAATGGAATAGTTCGTCAAGATGGATTTGTTATTACGGTTGCTTCAGAAATGATGGCTATTATGTGTTTAGCGGAAAATAAGGAAGACTTTATTAATCGTGTAAATAAAGTAATTGTGGCTTACACCAAAGATGATTTACCAGTTACAATAAAAGATTTACATATATCTAATGCTATATATAAACTAATGAAAGATGCTTTAAATCCTAATTTAGTTCAAACATTAGAACACAATCCTTGCTTAGTTCATGGTGGACCTTTTGCAAATATTGCGCATGGTTGTAATTCAATTATGGCTACAAAATTAGGATTAAAATTAAGCGATATTGTTGTAACAGAAGCAGGATTTGGTGCTGATTTAGGCGCGGAAAAATTTTTAGATATTAAATGTCGTGTCGGTAATTTAAAACCGGACATGGCTGTTATGGTAGCGACTATTCGAGCACTTAAAATGCATGGGGGAGTATCGCAAACTGATTTAGAATTAGAAAATGTTGAAGCAATGCTTGAAGGATGTAAAAATCTTGAAAGACATTTAGAAAACATGAAAAAGTTTGGCTTACCAGTAGTAGTAGCTATTAATCACTTCGCTAGTGATAAAGAACAAGAAATAAAAGCATTAACAAAATGGTGCAAAGATCATAATTATGTTGTTTCTTTCCTTGATGGATTTATTAAAGGCGGAGATGGAGCAATTGATTTAGCAAATAAAGTCATGGAAACATTAGAAACTAAAAAGTCTAATTATCACCCTATCTATGATATTAATTTATCAATTAAAGATAAAATCAAAAAGATTGCTAAAGAAATATATCGCGCTAGCGATGTTGTTTTCTTAGAAGAAGCAGAAAAAAATATCGCAAAATTCGAACAAATGGGTTTTGGAAATACTCCAGTTTGCATTGCAAAAACGCCTCAATCATTTACTGATGATGCTAAAATTTACGGGGCACCGAAAGATTTTACTATAACTGTAAGAGATGTTACTTTGTCAAGTGGCGCAGGATTTGTAGTAGCTTTAACAGGTAATATTTTAACTTTACCAGGACTTCCGAAAGTTCCAGCAGCAATAAAAATGGAAGATGAATAATATGGAAATAATTAGTGTAAAAATAGGTGACATTGTTGAGATGAAAAAAGAACATCCTTGTGCCTCCCGCTCAAAATTATTTGAGGTTACACGTGTTGGCGCGGATATTAAATTAAAATGCCTTGGTTGTGGCAATGTGGTTATGCTTGACCGTGAAACATTTAATAAAAAAGTAAAAAGAAAAATTTCTTAGTCGAAAAATCAAAAATCCTTCTTTATTAATTAATAGGAGGATTTTTTTATGCTTGTTTTAAAAAACATTACTAAACGTTTTGGAAATCGTGTAATCTTAAACAAAATTAATGCCTCCTATCCTTCGAGGGGAATGTTTGGAATATATGGAGAATCAGGATCAGGAAAATCAACCTTATTGAATATAATTAGCCTATTAGATAACGATTATAGTGGTACATTAAAAATAAATAATTTAGATCCTAAAAAGGATAAAATTAATATTTCACGAACTATTGGAATTATTTATCAACATTTTAATTTATTAAATAATCTTACAAGTTATGAAAACGTGGAATTAGCTTGTTCATTAATTGGTATTAATAATCGTAAGGCTATTGAGAATACATTAAAATCAGTTAATTTAGATAAAAAATTGTGGCATAAAAAAGTTATAAATCTTTCAGGTGGAGAAAAAGAACGTGTTGCTATTGCTAGAGCTTTAATAAATAATCCGAGCATTATTGTCGCTGATGAGCCTACCGGAGCATTGGATTCAAGTAATAGTGAAAATACATTTAATCTTTTAAAGCAATTAAGTGAAAAAGCACTTGTTATTGTTGTTAGTCATAATTTGGATTTGTTAAATAAATATTGCTTAAAAGTTGAAGAAATTCATCACTTATCACATAACTATGAAGATAATAAATATACACAAAATGTGATAGAAAACAATGATATGAGCGATAAAATCTTAATTAAAAATCACTTTAGAGAAAATAAATTCAAGTATTTTTTAATTACATTATCGCAATGTTTTTCTATGCTTTTTTTAATTATTAGTTCTTCATTAATGTTTTTTGCTAACGACAGCAAAGATAAATTAACAACAAATTTTGTGGATAAAAATGTTTTTAAAATATCAAAAATTGAAAATACGAAATCCACAGATACGATATTCACTTTTCAAGAAATATCTCGACCTTCAATTAGTGAAATGGAATCATTAAAAAAAATTTTACCAGATTTTTCTTATTATTATGATTTGTCTTGTGTTTTAAAAAGTAGCATCGATATTATTCAAGATAACAAAATTATAAAAGGAATTACTTTTGTGCCATCTTTTAATAATACTAATAGTTTTGAAGAAGTGGTGGTAAACGAAGAATGTTACAAATTATTAAATTCCACTACATTTTCCTATGATTTCTCCAATCAGGTATATTTTTATGACAAAATTGAATCGTATAAATTAAAGAGCGATTTTAAAATCACAAAAGTTATAAAAGAAGTAGGATTATTAAATGTTCCAAGGATTTATTATAATTATGATTATGCAAAGAAAATATTGCAAAACACATATACATCCACAAATAAAACAGTGTATGAAATTATTGCAAAAGCTAAAGCAAATGACATAATTTCTAATTATCAAATGATTATTAAATTTAAAACAGATGAAGATATTATCAAAGCATATAAAATTATAAAAATAGGAATTAATGGATTTGATATATCAAGTAATGCATATTTAATTGATCAATCATTTTTAGAAATTAAAAATAGCATTGCTTTATTCATTATGATTTTCACGATTATTTTAATTATATCTAATATAGCTATTTTATTATTTATATGTATATCAATTATTATTGATGGCGAAAAAGAGATGGCTATCTTAGTGTCAATGGGAAAAAATAAAAAATCTTATTTGAAAATATATGTATTAGAAATGATTATAATAACATTAATTGCTTTTACTTTTTCATTTATTTTATCTAGTGCTTTTAGTTATATTGCAGATATAATAATTAAAAAATATTTATTAGAGAACTTAAAATTTTCTATTTTATTTCCGGCAATATTTTGCTTATTAATTTCTTTAATTGTCATTATTTTTACAATAGCTTTTGCTTTTAAAAGAACTAATAAATTAGATCTAATTAGAATGTTGAGGGATGAATAATGATTGAACTTAAAAATATAAAAAAATATTATAATAATACTTTGATATTGGATATAAAAAGTTTCAAGTTACCAGATTATGGTTTGTATTTTATATGCGGAGATTCTGGATGTGGGAAATCAACTTTTCTTAATCTTTTGGCGGGTTTTGATAAAGATTATAAGGGATTATATTTATTTAATAATAAAGTAATGAAAAATGCGAATATTGCTTATGTTAATCAAAAAAACATTCTTTTTGCTAGCGAATTAGTAAAAGATAACATTTTATATTGTGCAGAAAATAAAAATATTAATATTGATACTTTACTACTTAAATTTCATTTATCATTAACAATAAAAAACAAATTAGCATCATCTTTATCGGGTGGAGAAAAAGCTCGGGTATGTCTGATTATGAATTTATTAAAAAATCCGGATATATTGCTTTGTGATGAAGTAACTGCGGGACTAGATGAAGAAAGTGCCAAAATGGTATTTGATATTTTAAAAAATGAAGCTAAAAGAAGATTAGTTATTTGTGTTACTCATAATTTAGAATTAGCAAATAAATATGCCGATAAGATTTATTTTATTAAAGATGGCGTGATCAATAATGATTTACGTAGTAAATGCAAAATAAAAAAAATAAAAGAAAAGCGTAAAATTTTTAAAACAAAAACATTAATTAGTATTATCAAACATAAATTGGAATTAAAGAAGATACGTACTATTTTATGTACAACACTACTTTCAATTGGACTTATATCGTTTTGTATGTCAATTTTAATTTCTAGCGCAATTAAAGATAATTTGCAAAATACTTTTGCCACATTTTTAAATAAAGATAGCATAATTATGAAAAATAAAGTTGAAGGTAATTATAATTTGGTGGATTTTTCATTTTTAGATTATCAAGATATGGTTAATGATTATCCAGAATTTTTTGAGAGTGTTTCGGCTTATTATTTAAATAATATTGATAGCTTATTTGATACAAATGATATTTATTTAAAACAAAACGATAATCGATTTTTGTTAACGGATTTTTCGCTTTTTTCTATAAATAATTACGAACATATTAATGAACATTTAGAAAATGATGAGATAATACTAGGAATTAATGATTTATTATTAAGGAACATTAATATGTTTATCAAACAAAAATTCACGAGTTTCTTGGAAGTTAATCAATATTTATCAACTAATGATTTGTTTTATGAAATTAATGTATCTAAAAAAGAATGGCAATATAGTGATAAAGTTCTTTTTAAAATTAAGAAAGTATTTTATAGTGATAAACCTACAATTTTTCATTCTAATCGCTTATTTAATGAATATATTTTAGAAGATTTAATGCGTTTTAAAGATAAAGAAACAAGCATTAAAGACTTGCCGTGGTTACTAGATAAACAATATTATTTAAATGCATATGATGGGAAAGAATTTATTAGATTAAGTGAATATGATAATAATTTTGCTTATAAAATACCCGATTATTTTTTAAATTCTTTTAATAAGATTGTTTTTAAGTACTCTAATATTCCAAATATTTCTTTATGGCAAATTAATGAAGTTTTAAAAAATGTGGATGTTAAAGAATTACGCTTGGGTAATGATGCAACATATATGGTAATTCCTGATTCCATGGTATCTGGTTTTGCCCGTGATTTTGTATTAAGCAAAGATGAAACAGTTCTTGAAGATTTAATAGAACTAAATTCTTGTATAAATATAAATAGTCATACCCAATATCCTAAAGAAGTGGCGTTTGGCAATATTACAAATATAAGTAACAATAGTTTTAATTTTTCTTCTAATATTAGTGAAGGTATAAAGCAGGCACTTAAATATGATGATCTTGTTATATCAAGTGCTCTAGCTAAGCATTTAAAAGTACAAGAGAATGAATTCATAAATGCAATATTTTTACATCATTTTGAAATAAAAGAAAATAAAATGCTTAATTACTATAAAAAATCAAAGCTAAAAATAAAAAGCATTATTGAGAATTCTGATCGCTATATCTATCAAAAGAGCAATTGGATAAATGTGTATTTTCGCGATTATTTCAATGTATCGAATTATGATTTGATTATTAAAAATGTCGAAATTCAATTAAAAGATAGCAAAAAAACTGAAGAAGAAATTGTGAATTTAAATAAAGCAAATGAAAAATTTGAGTTTTTTAATACGACGGGTGATTTAACTAATACAATTGATCAAGTATTAAATATTGCTGAAAAAGTCTTGCTATTTTTTTCTTTCTTTACTATCACTTTATCTATTATTATGTTCATGCTTGTGGTATATCTATTTATGCAAGAAAACATCAATGACTTTATAACTATTTACGCATTAGGCGGAACAACTAATGATGTTAAAAAATTTAAATTTCTTTATATATACTTTTTGCTTAAGAAAGCAATTGGTTCAACAATTATTTCCATTTTAGGAATTGTGATTTTATTTAATGTGATAAAAGTTGATATTTTGCAAATATCAATAATGAACATCGCTCAATTATTAATTAGACTTTTTCCTCTTTTAATGACAATATTAGCGATTTTCATTGTTTATATTCAAAAAACATCACAAAATGAGAAAAAAATTGCACAATTCTTGAATTTTTATAAATAATTTGTTTGTTTTTTACGCTAATAGTGTTAAACTATTAGTGAAGTTAGATATGTCGCTTCATGATATATGCTTCAGAAAGGAAGACTATGAAGGGTACAGTTAAAATGTTCAATGCGGAAAAAGGATATGGCTTTATTCGCACTGAAGATGGTAGAGATGCATTCTTCCACTATTCTGCTTTAGTAATGGATAATTATAAAACAGCAGAAAAAGGTGAAGCTGTCGAATTTGACTTAGAAGAATCTGATCGCGGTTTACGCGCTGCCAATATTCATAAATTATAATAGTTTGTGAGACTTGCCACTCGTTTGGGTGGCTTTTTTATTACTTTTTTAATGTTTATATAAAAAAATATAAAATATTTTTTACTTTAGAAAATATTAATTGTATAATAAATGGGCTTAATGTTAGGAGTGTTTATTTTATGGGCTTAAAAGCAGGTATCGTTGGATTACCAAACGTTGGTAAATCTACATTATTTAACGCAATTACAAATTCACACGTTGAGGCAGCAAATTATCCATTTGCTACAATCAACCCAAATACTGGTATTGTTTTAGTGCCGGATAAAAGATTAGATGATTTATGTGAAATATTTCACCCAAAGAAAAAGATTAATGCCACATTTGAATTCTATGATATTGCTGGATTAGTGCGTGGTGCATCAAAAGGTGAAGGATTAGGAAACCAATTTTTAGCACATATTCGTGAATGTGATGCAATTGTAGAAGTGGTTCGTTGTTTTGATTCAACAGAAATTATTCACGTTGATAATAGTGTTGATCCTAAACGTGATATTGAAACTATTAATCTTGAACTTGTGATGGCGGATTTAGATTCTGTTCAAAAACGTATTGATAAGGTGGCAAATAAAGCACGTGTAAGTAAAGATAAAATATCTATGTTTGAAATGGATATTTTGACCCCTTTATTTAATGCTTTACAAAGTGGTTTACCAGCACGTTCTGTTAGTCTAACTAGTGAGCAAAAACAATATGCTAAAGTTAATTTTGGACTTTTAACATTAAAACCAATTATTTATGTTGCTAATGTTTCTGATAATGACTATGCTAATATCGAAGAATGTAAATATTATCAAATCGTAAAAGAAATAGCAGCATCTGAAAATGCAGAAGCTATTCCAGTTTCTTGTGAAATAGAAAGTGAATTAGCGGGCCTTCCTAAAGAAGAAAGAGAAATGTTTTTAACTTCACTTGGCGCAACAGAATCTGGATTAGATAAAGTTATTAAATCTGCTTATCGTTTATTAAATCTTCGTACCTTCTTTACTGTAGGAGAAGATGAATGCCGTGCTTGGACATTTAAAGACGGTATGCTTGCGCCTCAATGTGCTGGTGTTATTCATACCGACTTTGAAAAAGGCTTTATTAAAGCTGAAGTTTATACTTATGAAGATATTATGAATTATAAAACTGAACTTGGTGTTAAAGAAGCTGGTAAACTTCGTATTGAAGGTAAAGATTATGTTGCTAAAGATGGCGACATTATGCATTTTAGATTTAATGTTTAGGTGATAATATGCGGATAGGTTATGCTAGTGATATTCATCGTTTAGTAGAAGGAAGAAAATTGATCCTAGGTGGAGTAGAAATTCCATATCACTTAGGTTTATTAGGTCATAGTGATGCAGATGTTGTAATTCATGCTTTAGGAGAAGCAATACTAGGCGCTTTGGCTTTAGGCGATTTAGGTACACACTTTCCAGATACTAGTGATGAATTTAAAGATATTGATTCAAAAATCATTTTAAAAAGAATTTATGAAATGATGAAAAAAGAAGGATATATAATTGGAAATGCTGATGTCTCAATCAGTTTAGAAAAACCAAAATTAAAAAATTATATTCCTTCAATGCGTGCTGTTTTGGCTAATATTTTATGTACAGATATAAAAAATATTTCAATAAAAGCAGGAACAAATGAAGGATTAGGGGCAGTAGGGGAAGGAAAAGCATGTATTGCTACCGCTATTGTATTGCTAAGAAAGGATGATTAATATGGAAGAAAAGAAAGTGCGTGTAAGATATGCGCCATCACCAACAGGATTTTTACATATTGGTGGAGCGCGTTCAGCATTATTTAACTATTTATATGCCAAAAGATATAATGGCGACTTTGTTTTTAGAGTGGAAGATACTGATATTGAAAGAAATGTTAAAGGTGGAGAAGAAAGCCAACTTAACGATTTAATGTGGTTAGGAATTATTCCTGATGAATCTCCTTTAAAACCAAATCCTAAATATGCGCCATATCGCCAAATGGAACGTTTAGAAACATATCATAAATACGCTAATTGGCTTGTTGAACATGGATATGCTTATGAATGTTATTGCAATGAAGAAGAATTAGACGCAAGTAGAGAAGCACAATACGCTCGTGGTATTAATGCTCCTAAATATGATCGTCACTGTTTACATTTAACCGAAGAAGAAAAAGAAAAATATCGTAAAGAAGGAAGAAAACCTTGTATACGTTTAAAGCTTCAAGATCATATGGATATTACTTTTAATGATTTAATTCGTGGACCAGTAACATTTAATAATGATGATATTGGCGACTGGGTAATTATGAAAAGTAATGGTATTCCAACATATAACTTTGCGGTTGTAATTGATGATCATATGATGGAAATCACCCATGTTTTAAGAGGAGAAGAACATTTATCTAATACTCCAAAACAAATTCAAGTTTATAAATATTTTGGTTGGGAAGTACCAACATTTGGACATATGACTATTATTATTAATGAAAATGGTAAAAAGTTATCTAAACGTGATCATAACATTTTACAGTTTATGTCCCAATATCGTGAATTAGGATATTTACCAGAAGCTATATTTAATTTCATTCTTTTGTTAGGTTGGACACCAAATAGTGAAAAGGAATTCTTTACTTTAGAAGAAGCTAAAAAAGAATTTGATCCAAGTCGTATGTCATCATCACCATCAATGTTTGATCAACATAAATTAAATTGGATGAATGGTCAATACATTAAAAAATTAAGTGATGAAGAATATTTAAAATTTATAAAACCATATTTGGCTAAAGCAGTAAATATTGAAAATTTTGATGACGAAAAATTATTATTCTTAGCTAATATGTTCAAAGAACAAATTCAATATGGTGAAGAAATTGTAAATTTAATTAAGCCAATGTATGAATATAAATTAGATGAAAGCGAAGAAACTTTAGCAATGCTTAATTTAGAATCTACTCCGCTTGTTTTAAAAACTTTTGCTAATAAATTAGAACATGCAGATAATTTAGAACTAGAAACCTTAAAAACAATGTTTAAAGAAATAGCCAGTGAAACTGGCGTTAAAGGCAAATCTTTATATATGCCTTTAAGATTAAAAATTACTGGCCAAATGCATGGCGCAGAATTAGTAAATATTATTAAATTATTAGGAAAAGAAGAAATATTAAAAAGAGTAAATGCTTAATATAAAGAATAATAAGTATTTGAATAAGCTTTTTTTGATTCGTTATATATTTTAAAAGAGTGCAAATTTGTATTAGTTTTATAATATATATCTTTATCATTCTTAGTTAAAGAATCGGCAATACTAACAAATAATTGTTTGGCTAGTTTGCCGTTTTTTAATGAAGTATTATCATCTTTTCCAACATAAACACAAATGGTATAGTTAGGATTAAATCCTACGACCCAAGAGTCAGATTTAGTAGAACCAGTTTTAGCGCCAAAAGTAACATTTGTTTGATAATTAATAAGCGAAGGAGATATATAACTATTTAAATTATAATCAAAAGGTGCAGTTAACATATAATTCAAAATTGTCACGATATTTTCATCAAGATTATAAGAATTAACAGTTGGATTATTATAAATAAGTTGATTATTATCTAGGTAAACAGATTTAACAAATCTTGGTTTATAATAATGACCAAGGCTAGCAAATGTATTAAATATTGCCGCTAACTGGAGAGGAGACATGACATTAGTTCCTAGCCCAATTGTAGCATTATTTATAGCATCTTTAACACCAAGGCTGATTAATATTTTTTTTAAATTTTCACTTCCGACAAGTAAAAGAGTTTTAGTGGCATAAATGTTATCAGATACGGCTAACGCTTCTAACATAGTTATTGCTTTATTAGCGTATTTTTCTCCAGCATTAGAAGGAGAATAATCTTTACCATTTTCTAAGTGAAATGTTGTTTTTTGGCTAATAAGTTTAGTTTTAATATCCATTCCCATTACCATAGCTAAGTAATATAGTAATGGCTTAATAGTAGAACCAGTTTGTCTTAATGATTTAGTGGCGCGATTAAATTGTGAGTTATCATAGTTAACGCCACCATTGATAGCTAAAACATCACCACTATTAGGCTTCATTATTACAACTGCAACTTGGCTTTCTTTTTCATTAATATGATAGGATTTGATAATATTATTGACAATGTTATTTATTTTTACATCAAGAGTGGAATTAATAATTACTCCTTTTTTCTTATAATTTGATTTTAAAACATTATTATTTTTTAATTCATCAATAATAGCATCATAAAAATATAAAGTGTTTCTATTACTAAATTGATATTTTTTGTTAAAAGCAAACTTTAAATTTTCGTTTATTGCCAAATCATATTCTTGATTATTTATTTTATTTTGATTAAGCATTTTCTTTAACACTTGTTTTTGTTTTGCTAGACTTTTTTCTATATCAACATCAGGAGAATAATGTGAAGGAGAAGAAATGATTCCCGCAAGTAAAGCTGATTCGCCTAAAGTTAGTTGATTAGGTTTTTTATTAAAAAAGTAATTACTTGCTTCTTCAATTCCATAAATATTATGGCCAAAATATATACAATTCAAATATGCTTCTAAAATTTGCTCTTTGCTATAACTAAGTTCAATTTTTCTTGCAATAATAGCTTCTTTTAATTTTCTCATTATACTTTTTTCGTTATTTAAATAAATCGTTCGCGCTAATTGTTGCGTGATTGTAGAACCACCAGCCACTATCTTTTGATTTTTAATATTATCAATTAAACTAGCAACAATACGGCGATAATCTAGACCATTATGAGAATAAAACCTTTGATCTTCGGAAGCAATAATCGCAGATTTAAAGAAAGGTGATATTTGCTCTAAATTCACATAATTAGATAAATCATTATAATGATAAGTAAAAGCATATTCATTGTTTTGGTCATTAATTACATATTCCTCATTATGACCTAAAATCACACTTGGCCCAATGAATATTATGGCGTTTATTAATAAAGCAATAATAACAGGGATAATTAAAATAATGGAAATAATTTTTTTGGCTTTTTTCTTTTTCATATTTATATTTTTGCTTTTTTATTTTAATTTTAAACATACTTTTATCTTTAAACAAAAAAACGTATAATTACTTTGGTGATATTATGATAAGTGATTGTGTTAAAGTTAAAATTGAACAACATCAAATTATTGATGATATTGATGACAAAATGTTTTTTGATGGCAAAGCAATTTTCAAAAATAATTATGTGCAAGTGTGGTTGTTAGATAAAAATAAATTAGTTAATTATTTATTAGTTAAAAAAATCGATAACAAAGCTTTTAACTTATATTTTCATCAGAATAAGACACAATTGTTGCTTAAAGTGGGCGTGCCTTCTATGTTTGATTATCAAACTAAAGAAGGTTCTTTAATGCTAGAAACAACTTTAATTGAAGGTATTTTACATAACGAGCAATTATATTTAAAGTATCAATTATCAAATAATAAACAAATGATTTCAATTAATACTTTGTTAATTAATTCGTGTAAATAATTTAATTTGGACTATTTGCTATGCAAAAAGACAAAAAAAAGACAATATTACCCCGATTTATATTGAAATTTTTTGAAAAATAGTTCATTATTATTTAGGTTACTCCTTAATAGTTATACTATTAAGTGCAAAGTAAGACTGAGTTAGGAGGAAAAACATGTCAAACAAATCAATGGTAGATATTGCATATGATTATGCAAAACAATTCAAAGATCCTGTTCCTTTTAAAGATTTATGGGCAGAGGTTGTTAAAGAATTAGAATTAAGTGAAGAAGAAGCTCAAAATAAAATTGGTATCTTCTATACTAATCTTTCATTAGATTGCCGTTTCCATAGTGCTGGTGACAATACTTGGATGTTACGTTCAAGAATGTCATTTGATGATGCAACTGCAGATTTATTCTTTGTTAAAGATGATGTTAATGATTCTGATGATGAAGGCGAAGATGAAGATTATGAAGATTCTAATGATGAAGATGAGGATGAAGACGAAGACGAAGATGAAGATGAAGAACATGATGAAGATGAAGACGATTCAATAGATAGCGATATCTATGATAACGAAGACGAATAAATATTATACTTAAAGGAGATTTAAAATTATGTGTTTAGTAAGTATGAAAGAAATGTTAATTAAAGCAAGAGAAGGACATTATGCAGTTGGTCAATTTAATATCAACAATCTTGAATGGACAGAAGCTATTCTTGATGAAGCACAAGCATTGAATGCTCCAGTTATTCTTGGGGTATCTGAAGGTGCCGCTAAATATATGGGCGGTTGGTTAGTTGTTTCTGCAATGGTTAAGGCTTATATCAAGTCTAAAAACATTACTGTACCAGTTGCATTACATGTTGACCATGGTAGTTCATTTGAAGTTGTTAAGGCTGCAATTGATGCTGGCTTTTCATCAGTTATGATTGATGCTTCACATTTCCCATTTGAAGAAAATATTGAAATTACTAAAAAAGTTGTTGAATATGCTCATGCAAAAGGCGTTTCTGTTGAAGCTGAATTGGGCCGTGTCGGTGGACAAGAAGACCACGTTGTTGCTGAAACAATGTATGCTGATCCAGAAGAATGCCGTATTTTAGTTGAAAAAACTGGTATTGATTGCTTAGCACCTGCTCTTGGTTCAGTACATGGACCATATCATGGTGAACCAAAATTAGGTTTTGATGAAATGGATTATATTAATAAATTATTAAAGATGCCTTTAGTGCTTCATGGTGGTTCAGGAATTCCTGATGATCAATTAAGAAAAGCAATTGATCGTGGCACCGCAAAAATTAATGTGAACACTGAATCTCAACAAGCTTGGACAGCAATTGTTCGTGAAGTATTAGAAAAAGACAAAAACGTTTACGATCCACGTAAAATCATTGGCCCTGGTAAAGAAGGAATCAAGAACGTTGTTCGTGCTAAATGTGAAGTTTTCGGTTGTATCAATAAAGCAAACTAATTATGATTTAATAAATGCCCGTTTGGGCATTTTTGTTTCTTTGTAGAAAGTAGGTTATTATGGAGAAAAAAATATTTGAAAAAATTAAAGCAAACGATACTATTACCATTTTTGGACATGTGCAACCAGATGGCGATTGTTATGGTTCACAAATTGGCTTAAAAGATGCAATATTAGCCACTTTCCCAAATAAAAAAGTTTATGTTTTAGGTTCTGGACTTCCAAAATTCTTTAAAAGGATTAGTCCAATGGATAAAATTGATGATGGAACAATAAAAAAGTCTTTGGCTATTGTTTTAGATGTTGCTAATAAAGAACGTGTTGAAGATCAAAGATTTTTGACCGCAAAAGATATAATTAAAATAGATCATCATATTTATGTTCACACTTATGGTAGTATTGAATTGATTGATAACTATGCAATTGCAACTGCACAAATCATAGCGCGTATTATTGAACGTAATGAAATGAAACTTACTCATATTGGTGCAGAAGCTTTAATGCTTGGTATTATTACTGATTCTGGACGCTTTCAATATGGTGCCACTAATGCGGAAACATTTCATTATGCAGAAATGTTAATGAATAATGGCGCAAGTTTACATGGTATTTATGATATTCTTTATCAAATGGACTTAAATGATATTCGTTTTAAAGGCTATGTGTTAAGTCATTTTGTAACTGGCGATAAAGTATGCTATTACCAAATATCAAAAGAAATAATTAAAGAATTAAATATTGATGCCGATTATGCTGCGAGTTTTGTAAATCTTATTGCTGATATTGAAGGATATCCTATTTGGTGTTCTTTTGCTGAATATGAAGATGGTAAGATTCGTGTTGAGTTAAGAAGTAAAAAGATTGATTATAATGTACAAGCAGTTGCTAAAAAATATGGCGGGGGCGGTCATATTCAAGCAGCTGGATGTCGTGTTAATTCATTTGAAGAAACCGATAAAATAATTGCCGATTTAGTTTTATTAGCCAAGGGGGAATTTTAATGTATCAAAAAGAATTAGAAGCTGCTATTGAAGCGGGATTAAAAGCAAAAGAAAAAATATTAGAAATTTATCATACGCATTTTGATGTAGAAATAAAATCAGATAATTCACCAGTTACACAAGCTGATAAGTTAGCGGATCAAATGATAAGAGAAACATTAAGTAAGAAATTTCCTAATTATGCTTTTTTGACCGAAGAATTTGAAGATAATTTAGAGAGAAGAAAAAATGATTATGTTTGGATTGTTGATCCAGTTGATGGAACTAAAGATTTTGTAGCTAAAGATGATGAATTTACAACTAATATTGCTTTAGCTTACAAAGGAGAAGTGGTTGTTGGAGTTGTTTTTGCACCGGCCTTAAATGTTTATTATTACGCCACTAAAAATGAAGGCGCATTTAAAGTAAGCAATGGAGTAGTAACTCCAATTCATGTTAATAATAAAATAAATGATTTAACTGTATTAACTTCGGTATTTCATCAAACAAAAAATGAAATAGATATGATTAGTAAATATCAAGATAAAATTAAAAATGTATCAAAAGTAGGATCATCATTAAAAGCATGCCGTATTGCCGAAGGTTTAGCGGAAATTACTTATCGTTTAAGTGATGGCACGAAAGAATGGGATACCGCAGCGATGCAATTAATTATCGAAGAAGCCGGCGGAGTGATGGTTAAACCAAATGGTAATCGTATTACTTATAATCGCATTGATGTCTATAACCGCGAAGGTTATGTTATTGCAAATCGAAAAGAAAATATTTTATTATAATGATTATGCCACATAAAATTGTGGCATTTTCTTTTTCTTAATTAAGTATAGAAAACATTATCTTTTCATATTCTTATAAGGGGAATATTTTTATGCGCATTTCTAATTTAGGTAAGGCATGTATTATGATTGCTTTTTTAATATTTTCTACCATATACGCTTTATTTATTACAAGCAATCAATTAAAACCGCATATAATGAACTATGCTTTAGAACAATCTAAAAAAGTGACATCGACAGTTGTCATTGATGTGATTGAAAAATTATGTGAAGAAGAAAATTTAGACAATAAAGAAATAGTTAGTTATGATGCCAAAGAAAACAATATTTCAACAATGAATTTTGATACTAAATATTTGAATCGATTTTTAAAATCTGCAACACAAAAAGCTTTATTAAAACTAAAAGAAATCGAAAAAGGTATATACGACACAAATTATTTTAATGATGCAAAAATAAAAAAAGGAAATAATGGAATAGTTTATGAAATACCAATAGGATTAGTAACTAATAATATAATACTAGCCAATGTGCATGGAACAATACCTGTTAAATTTTCTTGTTTAGGAAGTGTAGAAGGTAATATTGTGGCCAAAACAAGTTCTTTTGGTATTAATAATGCTTTAATTAATATCTCATTAAATATGTCTATTGATAATCGTGTAATTGTTCCTTTAGCAAGCAAATTACAAAATATTGAAGTAGAAATACCAATATTTATGCATGTTATTAATGGAGCAGTGCCAAGTTATTATTTAGGGAGCAAAACAGTATGCCAAGATATATCAAGTGAGGTGGAATTATAATGCGCGCATTTATATTTGATAAATATGGATATTATGAAGATGATGAATTTGCAAGTGAATTTGATTATCAAGGATGGCATTTTAAGTTAGAAAAAACCGATCGTAATGAAGAGGAATTAGAAGAATTGAATGAATATGTCAAAAGATTAGAAAATCTTTTCTTTAATAGTGGTATAAGTATTATTAAAAATCGCGAAGGTAATTTGTTAAGCAAATCCGAATTTGGGGATTGCGCATTAGTTTCTATTAAAAATCGTAAGATGGAATTAAATGATTTGCTTCAAATGCATACTTTTTTTAAAGATAATCAAGACCAAGAATATACTGTAAAAGAAATGTTAAAACTTTGGGAAGATAAAGTTGATTTAATTAATGAAAAAGTAATCCCATCAATAAAAATAGGCGATTATCGTTATGAAGAGATAATGACATCAATTATTTTTGCAATGGGTTTAGCGGAAAACGCCATGCAATATTTAGCGGAATTAGAACTTGATTTAGGTAATAAGATTAATAACCTTACTTTAGCACACAAAAGATTATATACTCTTTCTAGTTATGAATTTTTTTCACCATTAAATTTAATTGTTGATAATCCAATGCGTGATTTAGCAGAATTATACAAATCATCAGTTTTAAATAATGAGAGTTTATTAAATACATTAAATTATTATAACCCTAGCAAGCAGGATGTGTCTCTCTTATTGGCACGCATCTTATTTCCAACGACATTTTTCGATCAATTAGATGATTATTATGTGTTACGAAAAGATGTTAAATCTAATGTAATCACTTATAAAGATAACGCTAATATGCTTTTAAATAACTTAAAAAATTTAGAGCAAAATCTAACTCAAAAATATGGAATAAGACCGATTAAATGGTTAAATTAGTTATTATTTAATTTTGCTAAAAATTGACTACAATAAATTGGTTTGTTATAATGAGCTAGAAAATAAGAGGTAATCACATGAAAAAAAGATTAAAACTAGCCGCTTTTTTGACGACACTTCTAACGGCTTTAAGCTCATGTGAGTTTTCTTTTGGTGGCAATTCTAATTCTACAAGTAAAGACAATTCATCGACGTCGTCAAGCATATCTATATCTAATTCTATCGATTTAACACCTAATGGTATTACAATTAGTGAAAGTATTGTTGATTTAAGTGTTGGAGAGACATATAAATTAACTGCAAATTTATTACCAATTGGTGCTGAAGGTAAAATATCTTGGCGTAGTGAAAATGAAACAATCGCCACTATTAGCGATGGCTTAATTACTGCAATAAATGTTGGCACGACTAATGTTTTTGCTAGTTTTGGTGCCTTTGAATCTAGTTGTAATATTATAGTTAAAGAAGATAACCATTCATCAACTGGCGAAGTTCATTTATATGCTATGAATGATTTTCATGGTTCGACTGTTGAACAATCTGTAACTTATGGTAAAGAATATGGAATTTTAAAAAATGGATCTTTTTTCAAAAGCAAAGGCCAAGAAGATAATACTTTAATACTTAATTCTGGTGATATGTGGCAGGGATCAATTGAATCTAATTCTAATTATGGTGAATTTTTAACTAAAGCTATGAATAATATTCAATTTGATTGTTTTACATTAGGAAACCATGAGTTTGACTGGGGAGGAGAATATATTGCTAGCAATAAGCAATTAAGAGATTCCACAACAGGATATCAAACGCCTTTTTTAGCGGCGAATATATATAAATATGATATCAATCAAAAGAAAGTACTTGAGCACGCTGATGAATTAGGACAAGAATATGTAATACGTAATCTTGAAAATGGATTAAGGGTAGGGATAATAGGCGTAATAGGGTCTGATCAAATTACTTCAATTTCCTCACAATTTGCTGATTCATACACATTTATTGATCCAACAACAGTAGTTAAAGAATTATCAGATGAATTAAGAAATGAAAAAAAGTGTGATGTTATAGTTGTTGATGCTCATGCTTCCATTGAACAAGTTGGCTATGATATTACAAATATTAGTCCAAACACTAATAAAAAATATGCTGATGCTGTGTTTTGTGCTCATTCTCATCAATATGAAAAAGAAAGTTATAATGGTGTGCCTTATGTACAAGCTAGTTGTAATGGTAAAGCATATGCAGAAATTCATTTAAGTGTTAATGATGGAGTAGTAAGTGTCAAATCATATAATAATTATGGAAATGAACTTAAATATATTAATAATATTGATATGGAACTTAAAACTTTATATGAGTTTTATAAAAGTACAACTGATAAAATTGGTAATGAAGTCTTAGGCACAATATACGATACAATGTCTTCTGCAACAAGTGATGAAGCATCATTGCCTAAACTTGTTACAAAGGCGATGGCTAAAGAAGCTTTAAAACAAGGATTTAAGATTGATTATGCAATTTGTAATCAAGCGCGAGCAAATTTAACTAGTGGCCAAATTACTTATGCTGAGTTAGCAAAATCACTACCATTTAATAATGAACTTTATATTCTTAAAGTTCCAGGCGATAAATTAATCAATCAATGTAGTAGATATAATAGTTTCTATCGAGTATCTAATGAAGAACCAAGCAAAAATAAAACATATACTATTGTAGTAATAGATTATTTGGCCTTCCATCGTAATAAAAATCGGGATTATGATTATTTTGCTGGATTTGAATATGTTGATAAATTAACAAAAGAAGGATCTCCTTTTTATACTTATCGTGATGTAGTCGCAGATTATTTCCGTGAATATAAAACAATTGATACAAGCAAATTTACTTCTTCAAGTGACACGAGGTTTACATTAACGCCAAGTAAAAAAGATGGTAATGTTAATGAAAGCCCAGCATATAAAAAATAGAACATAATTATTAAAATTAATTAACAATTAAATGAATATTGATTTAAATTAAAAGTCACCAAATAAAAATGGCCTTACTACAAATTAGTAAGAGCCATTAATTAGTGACTTTTTTATTTGATGTCTTTTTGTGCTGGACGTTCACTTGCTAATTTAACACCAATTACGCCAGGAACTTCTTCCATAAGGATAACTTCAATGCCTTGTGAAATAGTGGTATCTATCATCATACAATCAGCACAAGCACCAATCATATTAATATAAACAATGCCATCTTCAAAAGCAACGAACTCGACATCTCCACCATCACGGCGAATAAATGGACGTAATTTATCTATTGTTAATTGAATTTGTTCTTCGATGCTTACCATAATAATCTCTCCTACATTGATTAATAATATCACTTTTTATTTTGTAATAAAACCAAAATTTTAAAATTAAATTTTAATTTTTGCGTTGAATATATAGCAAAACAATATATACTATAATTAGAAAGCAGGTAATATTATGAAATTAATAAAAAAATTAATAACATCTCTTATAACAATGGTTGCAATTGTCGCAGTTGCAGTTATTGGTGGCTATGTTTATGTTCGTGTCAATTATGGTATAGATTTATTTAACACTGTTTCACAATTAAAAGTGTTAAGTGAAAAAGTTGATGAATCAAAATTATGCCCAGAAGCATTTGATAAAGTTAATGATATGAAAGATGTTCAAGGAATGGTAAATAGTTCTGTGGAAAACATGATTGAATATAGTAAAGAAAATTATGTGGTCAACTTAGAAAATTTGCCAGAAAACATGAAAGCAATTATTAAATTGAGTGATAAACAAGTTGGCGCATTAGCTAATCAAATAAGTTATCAACAAACTGGCGGAGTTATATCTGTTGGAAATAAATCTATTGATTATGAATTAAAACAAATTGATTTTAGCAATATCACAAGTAATGGAAGTACCGATTTTAATATTGTTGTGCGTTTAGATTTAGCTACGGTTAAAGATGAAATGAATGGATTTCCTTTAAAACTTTTAAAAAAATATGTTCCTGATTATTTCTATGTTTCTTCGACAGTGAAAGTTGATAAAGTGGAAGAGACACCATTCGCTTATAAAGTCGAACACAAATCATTAACGATTAATAATTTAGATAAAGAAGGAACGGATGATTTATTTAATACATTAGATAAAGTTTTTAAATTTGGGAATGCGGAATCATTAAATTTAAAAGTTGGAGAAACTGTTGTAGGTGCTTTGATTGGTAATGAAGAAAATCCAGGCTTTGCTTATGCATTAAAAAGTAAAGGTGCCACAGATTTTAAATTCGTTGAAGAATCTGGCGTAGATTATTTTGTTGTGAATATTTAAAATTAAAATATATAACCCACTTGTTTTAAAGGCATGGTCAACCCCGCGGAAGTTTAAAGCACTAAAAAAATTAAAGAAACTAGTGGGTTTTTATATAGCTTTTTGATAATGCATAGAAAAAAATTACTTTTAATAAAAAAACTCTTGCATTTAGTTAACAATTATACTAGAATAATTAAGCGTAAACGAAATGGGCCTTTAGCTCAGCTGGTTAGAGCGCACCCCTGATAAGGGTGAGGTCGATAGTTCAAGTCTATTAAGGCCCACCATTTCGTAATCATGTCCGATGTCATCGGACTTTTTTATTTTTTTTTGATACAATTTTAGAAAAACTGTATCAAATTGATATAGTTTAATAAAACTTATTAGATTACTAGTCGAACAAATATTTTGTAATAAAATGATACTTTTTATCTTTATCAAAAGTTAATCTATTTAAATCTAATGTAGGGATGACAGTTTCAAAAGTAATTCCAAAATTCTCATCATTCATTACATTAGCGGCATTTAAGACATGACCTGGGTAATTATCAGTATATACAACAATTGCTGGATAATTTGTGAAAAGAGTTAATTTTCTTTTTGTATCCGGATTATATAAAATTGCACTAGGTACATCTAAATTAATACTATCAAGTTCAAAGACATGATCCATACCATGCTCTTGCTTATCATAAATTAAAGGATTTTTGATAACATCTAAAGTATGTTCTTTACTAAAATTTAAGAAATCAGGAGCATTTTCTAATTTGATTAATGTTAAATCGTTATTCATTGAATAGCATTGATGTGATCTTAGATATAATTGATGATTATAGATTGGCTTGACTCCTCCATTAAGATTAAAATACATGTGGTTTGTTAAGTTTATGAACGATTTACGATCCGTTATTGCATCAAAAATAATATCAAATTGTTTGGTTTTGCTATAAATCACATAACTAATGTTAGCGTCAATATTACCAGGAAATCCCGAATCACCATGTTTGTGTTTGCATAGAAATGTAACTATAGTTTTTTCTTTATCTTGCTTTATTTTGTAATAAAACAATTTAAATCCAAAATTAGCATTTCCAGAATGTAAACAATTTCCTTTTTCGTTTTTTTTAAATTCATAACGAATATCATTACTTATGAATTCGCCATTCTTAATTCTTCCTGCAACTGGGCCAATAGTGCTACCATAATTATTTGTGTAAGATAGAACATGACTTAAATCTTTAGGACAATTTAAAACTGAGTAATTTTTGCCTTTGTTATCTAAATATTTTATTGATATAATTTTGGCACCATAATTGATTAATTTTATCTCAAAATTGACATCGTTTTTGATTGTAATAATATCAAAAGTAATATTATTAACTATTTTGCTAGAAATTGTTACATTCATTGCTTTTTTCTCCTCAAAAACATTTTATCATTATCAGAAAAAAATAAAAAGACTTTTGCTAAGCAGCAATAAAGTCTTTATCAACACTAGGTACAGCTTTGTCGTACGCCATCGCAATGGCACCAATTATTATTGAGTTATGAATTGTATTATCGAAAATCACATTGCAAGGACTTAATGCCTTATTAGCTTCTTTAATAACATTTTCATAATATTTATCTTTAAATTCAGAAACACGTCCACAAATAACAATAGTAGAAACATTTAATAATTCTATAACATCTTTGACACATTTTCCCAAGTTAATTGCGGTGTCGTTGACATAGTTATAAACATCACCCATTTTTTTGTATTCTTTTAATAATTCCTGGAAACTATGAAGATTAAAATGTTCTTTGATACTTCTTAGTGAGACAAAATCATCAAGTAATCCATCTCTACCATGGAAAGTAGAAGAAAACAACCCTATTTCTCCGGCAAAACCAACTTCTCCACTGAATAATTGCCCATTAAGTAATAATGCTCCACCAATGCCATTATCTACGTAGACCAACATACCATTTTTGATGTTTTGCAAATTTCCGTTACGAATTTGTCCGATGATAGCTAAATTAATGTCATTATATACAAATACAGGACAATTCAAGTGTTCTTTAATAATATTAGTTAATTTTTGCGTTTTTCCACATAAACTAGAATCAAATATATTATCTTGCTCTAATTCATTATTTTTAACATTTACTCGTCCAGGATAAGAAATAGTTACGTTTTTAAGGGGAATATTATTATATCTTTTTTGTGATACTAAGCTTTTAAGTAATAAGGCTATATCTAAAATTAAATCCTCATTATAATAGTTAGCGAGTTTATCTGCTTCAAAAAGAATCTCTTCTTTAATATTTGATAAAGTTAAACTATATCCAGTACTAGAAAATGAAATAACGGCAATTAATCCATATTCTTCATTTAATGTATAAACAACTTGTTTACGTCCTTTGCCGTTTTTAGAAATAGAATGAGACACTTTAATTAATCCATCGTTTACTAAATTGCGCAAAATCGATGTCATTGCGGCATTAGAAAGATTTAGTTTTTTAGCAAGATCAGTTGCTGATAAATCATTTTCTCTTAATGCGCGAATTACTAAATCATTATTGACAGCACGTGCGAAACTTTGGTCACGCCCAAGTATTTTACTAGCAGCCATTTTCTCACTTCCTTAAGTCACAATATTATTATTATTTTAAATACAAAATAATACAAATACAAGAAAAAAATTTTGATAAAAATGATAAAAAAGACCTATACTTACAAATTTTTTTCAGAAAATTAAGAAATATTTAGTATTGTTTAAAAAATGAATATTTTATTAAAAAGCACTGATATAATCGATAGTTTAAACTTTTAATTGAATTTTAAATGGAATTAATTATTAATAAAATAAAAAAAGCACTTGTAAAAATAACAAATTTTTAAAACAAATGCTTTTATTTGAATATTTATCAAAAATTATTCGTATTACACAAATTAATTAGCTGTTTTTGTCCAGGTTGCCCAATTAGCTTTTGCGGTAGCGGCAATATCGTTAAATGCTGCATCAATACTTTTACTTCCGTTTAATAATGATGAGAATGGGCGATTGCCACCAGTTGACCAAATATCAACTAAGCCACATAAGTATTTTCTATTAGAAGAGAAGTTGGTAAATTTGGCTGTATATTGTTTTCTTAAATCAATAATACTATTTAAGAAGATATCATTATTTGTTTTAACATCAGCTTTGTATGCTAAGAATCCATGAGCATAATCAGTGAATGTTTGACATCCTTCATTAGAAATAATAGCTTTAATAAAATCTTTAGCTAATGCTGAGTGTTTGCTTGTTTTTGGAATAGCAATATATTGATCTTCACCAATTATATAAGATGTATTAGAGTATTCGGCTTTTGCTTCTTCTAAAACTGGGGTTTTCATTATTCCTAATTGGAAAGTATCATTATAAGTTCCGTTATTCGTATACGATAATGAGTCATTATATAGCCAGTCACCATTAAACATCATTGCGGCATAACCATTAATAAATTGTTTTTGAGCTTGACCTGCAGTCATATTATTAGTATCTGGAACATAATAACTTTTGGCACTATTGAATAAGCCTTGCCACTTAGAAGTAGCGGTTTTCAATGCGTTATAAGTTGGGTTTTTACTTACATCAAAGTTATCAGCACTTTCATATTTTAAAAATTCTTGAATTGCATCTTTGCCCGCTAATTGAGCCCACCAATCAAAGACGGTATAGTCAAAATAGTCAGTATTAGTACCAGTGTAGATAAATGGTTTTACAGTAGTTGTTCCATCTGGGTCACCAGCAACAATAACTTTACTAGAATTAATAGTATCACATAATTCCACTAATTCATTATAAGTGGTAGGCACTTTCCAGCCGTTTGCTTCAAACATTTTTGTGTTATAGAATATACCGCCAATCGCAGAAACAAATGGAAGGCGGTAACATTTCTTTTCACCATTGCTCTTAGTGAAATAAATGGAATCTTTATATTCATCAGCGACTTTATCTTTTACAGTTACACCATCAACAGTTTCATTCAATAAATCATCTAATTCTAAAAATTGTCCTGATGCTGCATTATATTTCCAGTTATTTCCTACAGAAATATATAAATCATCAGTGTTGTTTTTAGATCCTAGATTTTTAGAAATAAGACTTTCTGATTCATATATAGCAGTAATATTGACTTTTACTCCTTCATGTGTTTTTTGAAATTCCTCGGCTATTTTGTGAATCCATTCTTCACCATAACTAGCTTTGATACAAACAATATTTAATGTGTTAGCATCAGTTTTGTTATTGTCACATCCAGTCGTGGCAAAAGCAAGTATGGAGGTTATAACCATTGCAGGTAATAATTTTTTAAGTTTCATAATACCAAAATCTCCTTTTTTAACTTTGTGAATTAATACAAAACTATTGTAAGCGTTTTATTTATAAAAAGTCAATAGATTTGTAAAATGATATACTAGTTTAATTTTTTAAATATTTCCATTTTTTCACAAACTAAAAAAATAGTTGTTTTTTATAGCCGCTATCATTTATAATGTAGTTGATAGAGGTGACTAGTATGCCAAAATTAAACAAGAAAATATTGTCTTTATTGGTAGCGGTATCATCGCTTGTTGCTTGCTCAAGTAATAATGTTACTAAAAACATTGCACCAGGAGAAGATATTGATCTATTAGATAATGTTGAATTCGATTATGATAATGCCTTCTTTGATGATTTTTCTAATGGAGTCTCAAGTGATAATTGGTACATTGGAAAACAAGCATGGGGCGGTAGTAATGGTGGTGTAGTCCCTAATAATATTAAATATACCGATGATGGAACGCTTGTTATAACTGGTAATGGTAAATATTATTTAGATGGCGATATTAAAGGTGTTGGCGATGTTAAAGATGGTCGCTATACTGGTGGCGCTTTAATATCTAAATTTATGGTTCAACCCGGAAGATACGAAATTAAAATGAAAGTTTTACCACGTGCAGGTGCTTGCACAGCTTTTTGGACTTTTGCTTATGATGTTGATGATGCTAGTAATCATGAAATAGATATTGAATTACCAGGCGGACATCGTAGTGATAATATTTCATTTAGCAATGTGCTCAATACTAATTATATAAAAGAAAACCTTAATCAATCACAAGATATAAAAGTAAAAGAGACATTTTCTTCTCCAAATGAAATTTATTTCAATGATGGTGAATGGCACACATTTGGATTTGATTGGTATACTGATCCAGAGAGTGTTGTTTATTATGTAGATGGTAAAATTAGTGCAATATCTAATGTATTTGTTCCAACTAAACAAGCACGTCTTTGGGTGGGATGCTGGTTTCCAGTAACATCTGCTTTCGTGGGAAGTGCTGATTTTGAAACAGACAATATGTATGTTGATTATGTAAAGTATATTCCATTTAAAAATCAACCATATGAAGAGTTTACCCCTCCTATTAGTGGTTATGCATTTGATGCAGAATATCCGACAAGTCCAATTTCTACCCCAATTATAAATAAGATAAGCAATGGAACATTTGAAAAATTAAAATATAATACTTCACAAATTGGCGGATGGCGTTTAACAAAAAGAGTAAGTGAAGACAAAGATATCTCGGAAATTGTAAAAATAGTTGATGATCAAGGATATGAAGATTCAAAAGCTTTAAGTGTTAGTGATGATGCGATTGTCTATCAGCTTATTGATTCAGTATATCACGGATTTAAACATGATTTCTCTTTCTACGCAAAAGGAAACGGCAAAGTAACAATTAGATATTATGGAGTTACAACTTCAGAAATCTTATTATCAAAAACTATTGAAGTAAATAATGGTGAACTTCAAAAATATCATTTAGATTTAGAAGCTCCAGAAAATAGTCAAACTATTCGTATTAATTTAGAAAGTTCTGCAGGTAAAAGTTTAATTGTTGATAATTTCGAGTTGTATTTGAAAGGAGACACTTATGGAAAATAATGACCTTATTCCATGTGTGGAAGAAAAAAAGTCAAAAAAGAAAATAACTAAAAAACGTAAAAAGGAATTAATTTTCGTTGTTGTTATGCTTTTTTATCCAGTGCTACAATTTTTATCAACTTGGATATTTGTTAATTCTTATTCCATCATCATGGCTTTTGAAAACATTTCTTTAGAAGGTAATGTTACTTTTGCCGGTTTAGATAATTTTATTCAAGTTATTAAAGGCTTAATTGATCCAAATATTGGCGCTGTTACATTAGCTAATGGTACTAAAATACCATATAATTTGATGATTGTGATTAATTCACTTGGATATGGATTAATAGCAATATTCATAAGTCTTCCTTTAGCGCTTATTTGTTCTTATTTCTTATCTAAGAAAATGCCTTTTGCTAATGTGTTTAGAGTTATATTCTTTTTACCAAACATTATTTCCACTGTAGCGCTTGTTTACGCGTTTAGAATGCAAACACTTGACTCTAGTGCTGGTATTCTTTATCACTTTTTAGCGGGATTAGGTTTAAAATTTGAAACTTGGCCAAGCACTACGGCAATTGTTTTTGTCTATTGTATTTGGGCGGGATTAGGTTATAACGTTTTACTTTTATCTGGTGCAATTGGAAGAATTCCAAAAGAATTATTTGAGTCAGCACAAATGGACGGAGCGAGTTCGTTTAAAGAGTTTACTAAAATTATGATTCCAATGATTTGGCCAACAGTCGTAACACTAATTGTAGTAGGATTAACAAGTATTCTTACATTATATTTACAACCAGTTTTATTCAATCTTAATAATAATGAAACTATTGCTGGAACCATATTTAATGGTGTTAGTGGTGGAACAGCAAGTAAAACACAATATCCATATTATGCAGCATTTGGATTATTATTCTCATTTGTTCTTGCCCCAGCTATTTTATATATTCGTAAAATAATTTCGAGAAAATTCTCGGATACTGATTGTTAGGAGGGTGTGTTTAATGGAACAAGTACAAAATGTAAATACAAAAAAACATCGTCATAGCCCGATTTTATCAGTAGGCGTTTGGATTGCTTTTGCTATTTTTATTCTTTATTCATTGTCTTTATTATTTCCTTTCGTTTGGATGTTATTAAATTCTTTCCGTAGTGTAGAAGAATGGCGCCATTTAACAACCATTAAAGAGTATTGGAGCTTTCCAACAGAATGGGATTTTACTAATTACATCACGATTATCAATAAAAGTGTGAATGGTGATAATATTTTATCAATGATCTTTTATTCAGTGCTTTTAACAGTTTTAGGGACACTAGTTAATGTGTTTTTCTCTGCTTGTGCTGCTTATGTAGTAGCAAAATATGAATTTCCAGGTAAAAAAATATTATATGCTTTAGCAATCTTTGCGATGGTTGTACCGATTGTAGGCACATTACCTGCACAAGTTAAATTCATGGAATTCTTGCACTTAGAAGATTCGGTTATTGGTGTTTTATTCTTATATTCGGGAGCATTTGGATTTAACTTTATTTTACTTCATTCATCATTCGAAAGTGTTTCTTGGACATATGCTGAAGCTGCTCAAATGGATGGAGCAAGCCATTTTTCAATTTTCTTTAAAGTAATGATACCAATGTGTCGTGGCCCAATTATTTCTTGCTGTATTTTACAAGCTATTACATTATGGAATGATTATTCCACTCCATTCTTATTTATGAATTCCCATAAAACTTTAGCGGTAGGACTACAAGCTATTCAATCCGAACTAGAATTAGGCGGAGAATATCCACTTATTTTTGCTGCAATGATTATTAGTATTCTTCCAGTATTGATTTTATATTGCGTTTTCCAAAAGAAAATTATTGAGAACACAGTAGCAGGGGGTTTAAAAGGATAATATGAATAAAAAAGTATTTATTTTTGCTAGCCTTTGCTTAATTGGACTTACGAGTTGTAATAATTCTAGTAATGAATTATCTTTTGAAAAAAAAGAATATAGTGTCTATAGTGGTGAAGCAATTAAAGTTGAACAGAATTATTCTAATGTTAAATATGAAATTGTTGGTAATAATACCTATGATGTTAAGTTAAATGCAAAAACAGGCGTATTTACCTTTGAAGATGATATTCCTAATTATGCGCAAGTAATGTGTGTTGCTAAATATAAAAGTATGACAACTGAACCAGTTGTAGTTACTTTATTAAATGATTATGAAGTTGCGGAAATTACTTTTGACAATTTATCTAGTTATATTGTGGATGGTGAATTTGTAACTGCGACAGCGTCTCTTTCTTACGCTATGACATATTCTTTAAAAGAAAATGTTCCAGGGATAAGTATCGATTCATCAAGCGGCAAAATTAAATTTACCGAAAAAGTTAAAAATAAAACACCTTTTATTGTTGTGGCTCAAACACATAATAATGCAAAAAGCGAAAAAACATTTTATAGTTTAACAGAAAATTTTGCTTCGGTAATTAATAACCGCCAAGTCGTGGAAAGAAATAGTAATGGAGTAGCGACATTTAAACTAGATTTTTCAAAATGTGTAGAAATAAAAGAACAAGATATTTTGGGTTTAGCAAACGAACAAAATACTCTTATTGACAAAAGTAATTATTCTTACAATATTGATAATGCGACATTAACAATTAAATCATCATATTTAAATAATTTATATGATGGAGTTAATGGCTTAAAAATTATTACAAGTTTAAACGCTGTTGCAATTGATGTAGAAATAGCAACTAAGTTTATTTATACACCGGAAGATTTAGCTTCTATAAATGATAATGAGGCATCTTTATCTGGTTATTATGTTTTAATGAATGATATTGATTTAACAGATTATTTATCTCAAAAAGAATTAGGTTGGACACCAATTGGAGGATATCAAGATGTTATTGATCCTAATATTGCTACCAAATATGCATTTAAAGGAACTTTTGATGGTGATGGACATGTTATTTATAATATGCACGCTAATAGAAAAGATGAGAAATCATTTAATGCTGGTTTATTTGGATATTTAACAAGTTCAGCGATTATTAAAAATCTTGGAGTTACTGGTACATTAAATGTATCTTCATATTCCGGTGGCTTAGTAGGTTCTAATTCGGGAACAATTTCTAATTGTTGGGCTGATGTCGATGTTAATGTTTATACTGGAGAGGATGTTTATCGTTATGTTGGAGGCTTAGTAGGCAATAATTTTGGCACTATTGAAAAATGTTATTCGATGGGTGAAGTGCTTTGCGATAGTTATTATGGGGCATTTGTTGGTTATAATGATGGAGAAATCATTAATTGTTATGCTTTATCATTAACAAGTTTAAATAAGTTTGTTGGCTTTGGACTTGTTGATGAATCTTGTATTTTATTTAATAATGAAACTTTATTCAAACAATTTGATTTTAGTAAAGTGTTTACTGATAATATTTGGAGATGCAATAAAAACGAATTACCAGTATTAGTACCACAAATTGTCTATTACTCAATTACAAAAATGGCAATTAAAAAAGATTTGCTTGATAATACTTATTACGAAGGAGATAATATCATCTTTGATGTCGATATTTTTCCAAAATCTTTAGAAAATATTTATAAACAAAATGTACAATATAGTTTAGTTAAAAATGGTGGCGCGCATTTTGAAAAAAATGTACTTCATACACTTAATGCTATAAATAATAAACTAGAAATTAAAGCGACTTTAGATATTGATGGAGTTAAATTTGAAGATCAAATCGAAATTATATTAGCAAAACACGCTGAGCAAATAATTATTTCTTATGATACTGATACCTTATATACTGGACAAACTTATGAATTGGAAGTGGAATTTTTACCAAGTGGATCAGTAAGTTCGCTTGCATTTTATGCTAAAACAAGTGGCAATCAAGGACTTCGTATAGAAAATAATAAGATTATCATTTCAGAAGATGCAACCATTAGTGAGTTTAGTGTCTATGCATGTGATTTAAATACTGGATTAAAATCAAATGAATTAACATTTAAAGTTAAAAAAGTTTTTAATTTAACACCAGTTGCTTTATATGGTAATGAAGATGCTATAGTGGATTTAGATAATGTTACTAAAGTAGAAGTAGATAATAAAGTAGTGACTTTTGAAAAAGTAAATAATGGTATTAAGATTAGCAAAAATAATTTTAAAACAAATACTCAAGCGGTAGTGGTAATTACCACAATGAATAATGTTTATCGCGTGTTAGTTACTTACTATGCACATACACCATATAATAAAGAATATGTCTTAAAAAATTATCAAAATGTTATTGAAATTGGAAGCGTACAAGATTTCTATAAATATTTTAATCTTTCTAATAGCGATGAAAAAATTTCAAAACAAGAAAACTATGACAAAGTATTTATGATTACTAGTGATTTAGACTTTAATGGTGCTAGTATATGTGGAATTGGTGTTAGTGGTGATAATCAAATACCTTTTAGTGGCAAAATATTTGGATTAGGTCACACAATTTCTAATTTTAAAATAACAAAAAATGAAACAAGTTTATTTGAAAATTCAAATACTAGCCAATATGGCGTAGGCTTATTTTCAGTGTTTAGTGGTGAAATGTATGATTTAAATATCAAAAATGTACAAGTAGAAGGTAAAAACTTTGTTGGTGGATTAGTGGGGATTATGGCTGATGGGATTATTGAAAATTGTCATATTTATAATGATATAAATAATATTACCGCCAGCGGATATATTGAATCCCAAGATGAAGTTTTTGTCGCAGGTCTAGTGGGCAAAAAATTTAAAGGCACGGTTTTAGGATGTACTTATAATTATACTAATATGAATGTGATAGGAGGAATAAAATAATGATAAAAGAATCAGTAGGTTGCGATCAAAGTTATGCTCGTACAGTAAATAATGAATTAGTAATACAAAAGTTGCGTGAGTCCGATTATTCCGCAACAGACTTAGCTAGAGAACTAGATTTATCTCACGCTGCAATATCTTCGATATTAAAAGGATTGGTTAATGACCGAATTATTAAAGCCTCATATTCAAGTTCGACTGCAGGAAAAGGAAGAAAAAGAGTGTTTTATTCTTTGAATGAAGCGTATGGACTCATTATTGTTGTTTCTTTATCTAATAATCGTTATCAGATAATTATTTCTAATATTCGTGAAGAAATATTATTAGAAGAAGAAAAAGAAATTGATAAATATGATGTAGCCACGATGTATGAAATAGTTTTAAGGATAAAAGACATTTTAATGAGAAATGAATATCGTGATATTCCATTGAGAAATATCATCATTGCCGTGCCAGGACGAGTAAATGCCATAAGTGGAGAATTGCAACTATCAAAACACTTTGATGCCGATTTATTTGATGGTAAGAATAGCATTAAAAATATCTTCAAAAAATATTTTGATGTTCCAATTACTTTAGATAATGATATCAACTTATCAATAATTGGAGAAATGAAATGTGGTTGCTTAAAATCAACAAATAATGCGATGCTTGTTTATATTGATAATGGTATTGGCGGAGCGCTTATTATTGGCGGAAAATTCTATGGCGGAGACTTAGGATATGCTGGTGAATTAGGCTTAATGCATGCAACATTTCATGGAAAAGAAAGTTACTTAGATGAATTTGCTTCTTTACGTAGTATTAAAGAATATGCTCAAAGTAAATATAATCATCCATTTGTGGTTAAGGATTTAATAAACGAATATCAAAAGAAAGAAGATTTATATCAATATATTAATGAAACTGCTCATTTAGTAGGACAAAAAATACTTGATGTTATTGAATTACTTAATGTTTCTAAAATTGTGATTTCTGGGCGTGTAACACTACTTGGTAATGATTATTTAGATGCAATTAATCAAGAAGTTCATAAATCAAAAAATGTAGCAAAAGTTGAATTTTCTAGATTATCAAAAAAATCCATTCTAATTGGTGCGATTTCTAAATCAGTAGATCAATCAATACCACTTATGACTGGTAGTATAAAAATTTAAGAAAGGATGTATCATTATGGCAAGTATAAGTCTAAAAAATGTAACAAAAATTTATAAAGGCAATGTCAAAGCAGTCAGCAATTTTACAATGGATATTGAAGATGGTGAATTCATTGTATTTGTTGGACCTTCTGGTTGTGGTAAATCCACTACTCTTCGCATGATTGCAGGATTAGAAGATATTAGTAGTGGTGAATTATATATTAATGGTGAATATATGAATGATGTTGAACCAAAAGATCGTGATTTAGCAATGGTCTTCCAAAACTATGCTTTATATCCATATCTAACTGTGTATGACAATATTGCTTTTGGTTTAAAACTTCGTAAAGTACCAAAAAACGAAATAAAAACTAAAGTACATGAAGTAGCAAAAATATTAGGCATTGAAGAATATCTTGACCGCAAACCTAAGGCTTTATCTGGTGGTCAAAGACAGCGTGTAGCTTTAGGGCGAGCAATTGTTCGTGATGCTAAAGTATATTTATTCGATGAGCCATTAAGTAACTTAGATGCTAAACTTCGTGGCGCAATGCGTGTAGAAATTATTCGTTTATATGAAAAACTTAAAACAACATTTATTTATGTTACACATGACCAAGTTGAAGCTATGACCATGGGAACAAGGATTGTTGTTATGAAAGATGGCGTTATTCAACAAATTGATACACCAACAAATTTATACGACCATCCAAATAATAAATTTGTTGCTGGATTTATTGGTACTCCACCAATGAATTTCTTCCAAGTAAAGTATGAAAATGATGCAATTACTTTCGAAAATGGCTTACAAATCAAACTAAATCGTACTTTAAATGCAGCACATGGAAAATTCTATAAAGCAAAAATCAAGGAAGAGGAAGAGCGACTAGAACAATTACAAACTTTTACTTTTAATGGAAATGAACAAACTCGTCAAAAGTTTATTGCCGCTCGAGAAAAAGAACTAGAAGAATCTAAGAAAAAGTTAGATTACTATAAAGAAAATTTAAAGAATCCACATCAAATGATTATGGGTATACGCAGTGAGAATATCCATATTGCAAGTAAAGATGAAAATTATATCAAAGCTCGTGTAGGCGTTGTAGAGTCATTAGGTAGTGAAAGTTTAGTATATCTTAAACTAAATTTAGATGATGTAGAAGTGAATTTAAGAGGACATAACAACGAATTTGTTATGAAGATACAAGGACGTTCTAATTACCATTTTGGTGATATTGTCAAAATTGCTCTTGATGAAAAGAGTTTCCACTTATTTGATGAATTAACAGAAGAAAATATATTGAAAAAATAAATAAAGGAGCAACACACAATGAAAAAGATTAAATATGCATTATTTATGATTATGGCGTTAAGTTTAATGGGATGTAATAACGATAATTCATCCGCATCTTTAAAACCTAGCACAAGCGATACTATTAGTGAGAGTAATTCAAGTAGTGCTACTAAACCAACATTAATTGGTATTAGTATTGAAGATTATCCTTTAAAAACAGAATATGAAGTTAATGAAGAATTAGACATTTCTGGAATGACAATTAAACTTAATTATAGTAATCAAACAAATGAAGTAATTGATGTAATAATGAGTATGGTTACTAAGCCAGATATGACTACAACAGGTGAGAAAACAGTAACGATAACTTATCTTGGTTTTACTGCGTCTTATAAAATTACTATTAAAAATGCTAGTGTAAAAAAAGAAAAACCAACAATTAATTTCTTAGTTGATGAGAAGCCATTTGAAAACGGAACTCAATTTGAAATTGGTAGTGTTAAAGATATTGTTGTTAATATTCCAGAATTAACTAGCGGCGAATATGAAATTTTTTATACCAAAGATGAAGGAAAAACAAATTTAGGCTCAATTGCACCTACAGAAATTGGTAAATACGCTATTAATGTTAAAACATTTGAAACATCTAAATATGAAGCAAGTGAAGCTTTTCGTTGGTATGAAATTATTGCTATTGATAATCGTTTAACCCCAACATTTAGTTTTTCTATTGAAAATGGTGTGACATTTGAAGAAGGCAAAGTACCGGAAATTATAGCTACCGCCAATGAAGAAGATGTGCAAGTAGAGATTTATTATACCAAAGATGAAGGAGAAACTAATTTAGGTAAAGATGCTCCTAAAACACCAGGTACTTATGCAATTAATATTAAATCTATCGCTGATGAGAAATATAAAGAAAAATCGGATTTTAGATGGTACATCATAAAACCTAGTAATATCGTTGATATTCAAGTGACATTCAGTGATGAAACAGAATTTACGTATGATGGAAATCCGCATACACCAAGAGTTATATCAATAACTAATAATGTCGATTACAAAGTCCACTATGAGCAAAATGAACAATTTTATAGCGAAGATGCTCCAACAGAAAAAGGAAGTTATTCAATGGTTGTTTCTTTAGTGAATGAGAATGACGGCTCATTAGTAAGACCTTGGTGGTGCCCATTTACTATTATTTAATTAGTTGTTGTCGAGGAGTGATATTTATGGAAAGTAAAATAAAATTTGGAACAGGCGGATTTCGTGGGATAATTGGAGAAGATTTTAATAAAGAAAACATTTGTCTTGTTGCTCAAGCAATTGCTAATCTAATCAATGAACGAAAGTCTACTAAACCAGTTGTTATTGGTTTTGATTATCGCTTTTTATCCGATAAAGCTGCTACTTGGATGGCAGAAGTATTTGCTGGTAACAATGTTAATGTTCTTTTATCTAAAGAAGCAACACCAACTCCAGCAGTAATGTTTGAAACAAAAAGTTTGAACAATGATTTTGGAGTAATGATTACTGCTTCGCATAATCCTTATTACTTTAATGGTATTAAAGTATTCCAAAAAGAGGGAATGGATGCTGATGTTGAACTTACTAATACTATTGAGCGCTTAATTGCGGAAGTAAAAGAAGTTAAATCTAAAAATATTAATAAAGCTTTAAAATATGGAGATATACAAATCATTTCATTTTTAACAGATTATGTTATATCAATTAAGCGTTGGATTTCGCCTAAGGTTTATGGAAGTAATATCAAAGTTTTATTTGATAACTTACACGGTGTGGGTACAAAATCTTTATCTTTACTAGCTAAAGAATTAAATCTTAAAAATTTTGAAACTACGGGTAAAAAGCAAGATGCATATTTTGGTAATAAGTTGCCAAATCCAACTAAAGAAAATATGGAACTTGATCGTAAATATTTAAAAAAGAAAAAATACGATTGCATTATCGGAATTGATTCTGATGGTGATCGCCTTGGTGTTTTAGATGAATGCGGTCAATATGTCGATAGTAATGAAATTTTATCATGCTTATATTACTATTTGGTAAAATATCGTCATATGACTGGCGATAGCGTGAAAAACTGTGCGACATCAAATTTATTAGATAAAGTAACAACTAAATTAGGATTTACTTGTCATGAAGTAGATGTTGGATTTAAAAATATATCAAGTAAATTGAAAAGCGTTGATGCTTTACTTGGCGGAGAATCTTCAGGAGGATTGACAATTCGTGGCTATTTATTTGGCAAAGACTCCACTTTTGCTGCGGCATTATTTTTAGAAATGATAATAGTAATGAATAAACCAATATCAAGTATTGTAAAAGAAGTACATGATTTTGCGGAATTCTATCACGCTGATATTGAATCATCCATTTCATATCATGATGAAAAAAAAGTTATTAATTATTTAAATAATGAATGTATTGACTTTCCAGAAAAGCCAAAAGAAATTAAAAGATTTACGCGTAACATAAAATATATTTTCGATAATGATTCTTGGATTTTATTAAGAAGATCAGGTACAGAACCAGTGTTAAGAATTTTTGTAGAAATGGAAACAAAAGAAAAAGCTGAACAATACATCAATATTTTAAAAAATTATGTTAAGAATATTGATAATTAGTTTGAGGGTAAATATATGAGAAAAAAATACAAATTAGAAAAAGAAGTCAAAACTCTTTTTAAAGAGATAAACAAATTAAATAAGGATAATTATTTATTAGAAAATACATATTTTCTTAAGGATGGACGTGTTGTTTGTAAAGACCGTGAATTTGGTGTTTCACGTTTTCCTTATGGTACAGATGGATTTACATTATGGGCATATTCTTCGGGATATGTTTCTATAAATGAATCAACATTTTATATCGTTTTACCTTCTGATGAAGGAAAAGAACCATATTTAGGCTTTTTTGCTGGAGAAAAACATAAAAATAAATTTGTTCCTATTTCGATTATGGGACGTGCTCAAAGTCCATTAGAAAAAGATGTTATGCGTGCAGTGGTATATAGTAAAGAATGTGTTTATTATCTTGCACAAACGAAAAGCATGCAATATGCTTTACGTATTTTTGTTAACGATAATAAAAAAGTGGCATTTACAGTTTACGCGAATAACATTAGTCGTGTAGAAAAAACAATTTATTTATCTTCATATATGAATTGCTTATTTAAATACGCCAATGGAGAATGTAATGAAACAAAATGGTTTAAAAAATCAACATTTGATGGTAATGTCTTTGCTTTTGAATCTCCAGAAGATGTAAATCGTAAAGTGCATATTGACAATTTTGGTGTCATTACAAGATCTTTTGTTAAAGAAACTCCAAAGATTATTGATAATACTACTTCAAGAAGTATTTATATGGGAAATAAAGAAAATCAATTAGTAAATTCTATCCCATTACGCGAAGGTAAATTTTCTAAAGAAAAATATGTTACCCATTTTACAGATACCGCAATTATGGGAGATATTAATACTTATCAAATAAGCCCAAGAAAAAGTGTAGTTATTAACTATATTTTGAGTTTTACGCATGATGAAAAAGAATTTGAAAATTTAAAGAAAGAAAATATTTCTGCTTTAGAAGTGGAAAATGAATTAATTAAAAAGCAAAAACATAATAAACGCATTTATAATGCTAATGATATGCTTAAAATAAATTTTGATGGCTGGAATGATGATAAAATTAATACCACTGTTTTAAATGAATTTTTAAAATATGTTATGTATCAGACAGAATATTGTGGTTTAGCTAAAAATTCAGGAGCGTTATTTTTAGGAGTTCGTGATGTATGTCAACAAATTGAAGCTGCTTTAATTTGGAATCCTAAGGCATGCCGCAAAAAAATATTAGAAGTACTTAGCTTTATCGATTCTAGTGGAAATCCACCACGTCAATACTCTATTCCACCTAAAGGATCAAATCCTTTAATGGATTTACGTGATTTTATTGATCAAGGTGTATGGATTATTTCTACAATTTATAACTATTTAGCATATACAAATGATTATTCTATTTTAAAACAAAAAATTGGATATTATGATCGTATTCCTGGCGGCGGAGTAAAACTTTCTAAACGCCGTGATAGTGTTTTAGACCATATGATTCAAATAATGGATTATCTAATTACTCATATTGATGTTGATACTAAATGTTTAAGAGCAATGTATGGTGATTGGAATGATGCTTTAGATGGACTTGGACTCACTAAAAATCCTAAAAAAGAATATGGAAATGGTGTTTCAGTAATGGCAACACTTCAACTTTATACTAATCTTGAGCAAATGATTGAATTGCTTACTAAAATCAATATGCATGGAGATTTAGTTAAAGTTTATGAGCGTAAACACAAACAAATTCAAGAAGGTATTAAAAAGTTTGCAATTAAAGAACAAGGAAATAGAAAACGCATTGTTCATGGTTGGGGAGAAAATCGTGAATATTATGTTGGAAGTTTTGATGATGTTGACCACAAGTCACGTAACTCTTTAACTGCGAATGCATTCTATGTAATATCAGGTATGTTTAAAAATGGTTTTATTAGTAAAGAGGACATATTAGATGGATTTAAAAATCTTGATTCTAAATATGGATTAAAAACATTTGAACCATATTTTGAAAAAGATGTAAAAGGTGTTGGACGTATTGTTAATTTGCCAAAAGGCACCGCTGAAAATGGTGCGACTTATATTCATGGAGCGTTATTTGGGGTAATGGCATTATTTATGCTTGAAGAAAATGAATTTGCTTATGAACAAATAGAAAAATTACTTCCAATTACACATAAAAATTTAACAACAACACCATTTGTTATGCCAAATTCTTATTCATATAACCTTGAAGAAGATATGGATGGAGAGTCAATGTCTGATTGGTATACTGGTTCGGCAAATACATTGTTAAAGACACTTATTAAAGGAGCTTTTGGTATTAAACCGACTTTAAAAGATGTCCAAATAACAATTCGTGATTATTTCCCAAGTCATAGTGCATCATGCTCTTTATTAGTCAAATGTTCATTAATTAAAATCAATTATGTTAATGAAAATAGTGGTGAAAGAAAAGTATTAGTAAATGGTAAATTAAACAACCAAAAAACATTAGTGTTTGATGAAGAATTTTTATCACAAAACAAAATAATAAATATTGATATAAAGGACTAAGCAGTATGGAATTAAAAATATTAACCGACAAAGAAATAAATGAAGAAGTAGCTCGTGAAATAGTGGAATTAATTAATAAAAAACCTAATGCAGTATTAGGTTTAGCAACTGGTGGTAGTCCAGTTGGTGTCTATAAAGAATTAATTAAAAAATATAATGAAAAAGAAGTATCATTTAAATATGTTAAAACTTATAATCTAGATGAATACATTGGCTTAACAAAAGATAATAAAGAATCTTATTATTACTTTATGTGCCAAAATTTATTTAATTATATTGATGTTAATATGAATAATGTTCATTTACCAGATGGCATTAATTATGAAGATAGCATTGCAAATTATGAAAACTCTATTGCTAGTGATGGAGGTATTGATTATCAAATATTAGGAATAGGTAGTAATGGACATATTGCATTTAATGAGCCAGGAACATCTTTTGAAAGTAATGTTCATAAAGTAAAATTAAAAGAATCAACAAGAATTGATAATAGTCGTTTCTTTAATTCTCTTGATGAAGTTCCAACATCAGCGATTACGATGGGACTTAAATCAATTTTAAGCGCCAAAAGAATAATTCTTATTGCTACTGGTGTTCATAAAGCAGAAGCTATTAAACACTTATTTGAAGGAAAAGAAGATATTAATTGGCCAGTTACTATTTTAAATAGACACGAAAATGTTACAATCTTTTGTGATAAAGAAGCTGCTTCATTATTATTAGGAGAAACAACACTATGAAAGGTTTCAAAAATGCAATAATATATAAAGAAAATGTTGGCTTAGTAAAGAGTTCTATTCAATTTGAAAATGGAAAAATATCTTCGTTTAAAGATGGAAATGATTTATTAAGTTTAGATGATAAACTTATTATTGTGCCAGGTTTTATTGATGAACATATTCATGGAGCAAATGGGTCAGATGTAATGTATGCCACCGATAAAGACTTATCTAATATTGCCAAATCAATTGCTATGGATGGAGTTACATCATTCATGCCCACTACAATGAGCATGGATATTTCCTCTATAAAAAAAGCCTTAAATGTTATTGGTAATTATTCTAATGAAGAAGGCGCTAATGTAATAGGTGCTCATGTCGAAGGACCATTTATATCTAAAAAATATTGTGGAGCGCAAGATCCTAAAAACATTATTAAAGCAGATATTAATACTTTAAAAGATTTAATCGATGCTTCAAATAAGAAAATAAAAATTATAACTATTGCTCCAGAAGAAACTTCTTTAGAAGTAATAGAATATTTAAAAGATAACAATATTTTAATAAATGCCGGTCATAGTGACGCTAGTGCAATGCAATCTATTGAAGCATTTAAAAATGGTATTACTTGTTTAACACATACATATAACGCTATGCGCGGCATTCATCATCGTGATATTGGCTTATTAGGAGAAGGCTTAATTCATGATGAAATATATACTGAGTTAATTGCGGATTTACATCATGTTTCTAGTGAAGCAATTAAATTTTTATATCGTAATAAACCAAGTGAAAAAATTATTCTAATAACTGATTCTATGGAAGCTAGGTTTTTACCTAATGGAGAATACGAATTAGGTGGACAAAAAGTATATGTAAAAGATGGAGTTGCAACTTTAAAAAGTGGCGTTCTAGCTGGTTCTGTTTTACATATGAATGAAGGAATAAAAAATGTTAAAGATGTTTTAGGTATTTCCCTAATTGAAGCAATAGATATGGCTACTAAAAATGTTGCAAACCACTTAGGATTAACGAATAAAGGTAGTATAGCTATTGGTAAGGATGCTGATTTAACGATTATTGATGAAAATTTAAATGTTTATATGACAATTGTAAATGGAAAAATTGTATATCAAAAGGAGAACATTATTAATGAAAAATAAAAAGATATCACTATTAGCAATTGCTTGTATGTTATTTAGTTGTAACAGTTCACTTAGACCATTAGAATATGATAAAGAAGTTAAATTAAATCAAAAAGAAAATTATAATTATAAAGAAAAAAGTTTTAGAGAAATCCCAACTGACTTAACTGATTCTATTAACTTGACTTATGAACTAAGTGAAGATAAGACATATTATATTGTTTCAGATAATAATCATAAATTCTCAAGTAATACTTTAGTAATTCCAGAAAAGTATAATGATTTACCAGTTCAAGAAATTGCTAGTGAAGGATTTACTGAACGTAATTGGTTAAATACAGTTTATATTCCTAAATCAATTAAAAAAATTGGTGATGGTGCGTTTAATGGCTCTAATATTAAAACACTTTATTTTGATGCAGAAAATGTCACTGATTTTAACGCCAAAAACTGGGTATTTTATCCCGCTAAAGGGCAAGTCATGGATGTTTATTTTGGAAAAAACGTTTTAAAAATACCTAATCGTATGTTTTTTCCTCTTGCTACTAATCCATCCATTTTACCAAATGTAAGGAATGTATACTTTTCTAGTGAATCAAAAATTAGTTCTATCGGTGATTATGCTTTTTATCGATTAAACACAATTACTGAATTAAGTTTACCAGATTCGATAACATCAATTGGTGATTATGCTTTTTATGAATGCGGTATAAAGGAATTAATATTGCCAACTAAATTAGAAAGTATTGGAAAAAACGCTTTTGCTTTTAGTGAGCTTGCACACATTAAATTTAATGGTGATTTAAAAGAAATCAATGAAAAGGCATTTTTAAATAATGAGAACCTTATTGAAGTTGATTTATCTTATACTAATGTAAAAACAATTAAAGGTATGTCATTTTCTTCATGCGGCAAATTAAAAAATCTTTATTTTAATGTTGATGTTATTGCAATTGAAAAAGAAGCTTTTATGGATTGTAGTAGTTTAAATGTTTTGGTTTTACCTAATAATTTAGTAAGTATTGGTGAAAAAGCATTTAAAAACTGCAATAATTTAGAACAATTAAAACTAAATAAATCCTTAAAAACATTAGGCAATGAAGCATTCGCTAACGCTATTAATGTTAACAAACTTGTCATTGAGTCAACACATTTAGATGACTTGACTAATGGTAATAAAGTATTTGATAGTTTTTCTAATAATTCTAAGAATGCCATTGTTATATTTACAAAAGGTGTTACTTATATTCCGTCACACTTATTTTTCTCTAGTGCTGAATCTAGTAAAACTCCAGTCATTAAACAATTGATTTTATCAACCTCAATTAAAGCCATTGGTGATTATGCTTTCTTTTATATGGATATCAATAGTGTCGATTATTTAGGACAAAAAAATTCATTCAATAAAATTAACATTCAAGAACATAATGAAGGAATTAAAAATGTTACTATGCATAAGGAGGAAAAATAATGAAAAATAATTTTTGCAAATGTCTATTTATTTTACCTTTGTTCTCTAGTTTAACTATAGGAAATACTTATGCAAAAGAAAATGTCAAATCTTACAAGCAAATGAATCAAGAGAGTACTGAATATGAAATATATCCTAACCCACAAGAAATAAGTTACGGAACTAAAGAATTAAAACTCACTAGTAATGTTAAAGTATTTTTTGAAGAAAATGTTGATGTTTATACGCAAAATAAAGCAATGGATGTTTTGTCACTTAAAAATGTAAAAGCTAGCAAATCAACTTTTGTTAATAATAGTGATATAACAACGCTTAATATTGGTATTTATGGAAGTAACAAGGAAGTAGATATGTCTTTAAAAAATAAAGATTTATCTTATATTACTAGCAAATATGATAGTTATTATCTTTATATAAGTGAATCATCAATCACAATTTTAGGAAAAGATAGCGACAGTTGTTTTTATGGATTATCGACTTTGGAATTGATTTTCGAACAAACAAATGACACTATTAAAGAATTAGAAATTAAAGATTATAGTGATTCTATGTATCGTGGTTTTATTGAAGGATATTATGGTATACCTTGGACAAGTGAAGAACGCAAAGAATTAATGCGTTTTGGCTCCAAATTTAAGAGTAATATTTATATATATGCACCTAAAGATGATTCATACCATAGTACTAACTGGCGTGGATTATATTCAGAAAACGATTTAAAGATTTTAAAAAGTCAAATTGAAGTAGGGCGTCAAACTAAAACTCGTTTTGCTTGGGCAATTCATCCATTTATGTCTAGTAAGATAACAAATGAAAATTATAGTGAAGGTTTAAAAGCAATAAAAGCAAAATTTAATCAAATTTATGATGCTGGAGTTCGTCAATTTGTTGTTTCAGCGGATGACATTGAAGCAACCTTAGGAGAAGCAACATTTGCAAGTCTTCATACTAAATTGTTAAATGATTTAGCACTTTGGGCAAAAGAAAAAGGAGATTGCTATAATCTAATCTTTGTTCCAAGTTCTTATTGCTATTTATCTAATACTCGTTTAAAAGTGGATTTAGAAAGCTACTATAAATATCTTATGGAAGATTTGGATGAAACAATTCAAATTATGTGGACAGGTAATGATGTATGTAGTAAAGTCTCAACTGGAAAATTTAAAGAGTTTAAAGCACTAACCAATCGTAAACCATTTATGTGGTTAAATTGGCCGGTTAACGATTATGCCCAATCACGTTTATTAATGGGAAAAGGAGAAGTTTTAGATAAATCTTATACCGATGAAGAAGTTGAATTTAGCGGAATAGTAACTAATCCAATGCAACAAGCCGAGCCATCAAAACTATCTATTTTTGCTATTTGTGATTATGCTTGGAATACTAAAAAGTTTGATATGGATCAAAGCTACGCTGACTCATTTAAATATATTGAAAGCAAAGAAACTCAAGCATTTAAAGAAATTGCTAGTCATTTAACAAATACTAATTTATATGAAGGCAAATACTTTGAAGAAGGAACTGCTTTAAGAGTATTAATTAACAACTATAAAATTGATTTAAGAAGTGGCGGGGATGTAACTAAACGTGTTAATGCGTTAATTGAATATTATCAAAAATTAGAAGAATATGCGGATAATTTTATCAATAATGCTGAAAATAGAGAGCTTGTGGAAATTATGAAGCCATGGGTCCTAAGTATTAAAGATTCCGCTAGAGCAAGCTATTTATATTTGGATATGATGTATAATGAAACCAAGTATACCAAAGATCAATTAAAGCAAAAATTGGATACCGCAAATGCATTCTATAATGATGCTTTTAATCACAAAGCACCAGTCTTAAATGCAATTAACTATAACATTGATTATAAAAATGTTGATGTAGGTGTTGTTGTTTTGACTCCGTTCTTAAATGAATTAAAATATGCTGCAAACGACCAAATTAAACTAGCAATTGGTGAGCCAACTGGTATTGTTTATAGTGGGTTTAAAGGCATTTATCAAGGCGACATCAATAATATTTGGGATGATGATGAATCAACTTATTGTTGGTTTAATGATTATCCAAGTAATGATGCTTTTATTAGACTTGATTATGGTGAAGTAAAATCTATTTACAATGTGAAAATATTATTTGGAAACGCTAATGGAAATACTGATTGGATGAGAGGAACATTAGAATATTCTTTAGATGCTAAAACATTTACCAAATTAGCAGATGTCGATAGCGCTGAAGTATTAGTAAGTCTAAATCAACCAGTTCAAGCTAGATTCTTAAGAATTAAAAACAAAGGTACAACTACGTGGGTAGCTATTAAAGAAATTGCAATTAATAAAATGTCGATTGCAACAGAAGGTTTACCATTTATTAACGCTAACGATAGTAATCCTAGTAAAATGATGGATGGAGACTTAAATACTTATTCTTGGTATGATTGGAATAGTCCAATTGGATCTTATATCTTGATTGATTTTGCTGAATTAAAAAAAGTAAGTAAAATAGAATTCTATCAAGGATGTAGTGATAAGGCAGATGATTATTTTAGAAGTTTAAAATTCTATTATTCAACAGATAATATCAATTACATAAAAATTGGCGAAGATAGTTATGAAAGTGTCATGGATATAGTTATTAATCTAGATAAGTCAATTGATGCTCGTTTTATTAAAATTGTTTCTAATAATTTAAATAAAACAGGTGTAACAATTCGTGAAATTGTGGTTTCTTAATAATTAATTAATAAAGCAACTTGAGTGTTTAATAAGCAAGTTGCTTTTTTTAAAACTGAATAATATACTTATAATAATGTTAAGGCAATTTATATTAAGTAACATATAATTATATAAATAGGAGAATAATTGTTATGGATAAAGAAATATTTAATTTAATTAATTTAGAAACAAAAAGACAAAATGAAGGCATTGAACTAATTGCTTCTGAAAACTATGCTAGTAAAGATGTTCGTATGGCTTGTGGTTCAATATTAACTAATAAATACGCTGAAGGATATCCTAATCACCGATATTATGGTGGATGTAAATATATTGATGAAATTGAACAACTTGCGATTAATAGAGCGTGTGAATTATTTGGTGCAAAATACGCTAATGTGCAACCACATAGTGGATCACAAGCTAATGCTGCAGCATATCGCGCTTTATTACCTAATGGTGGCAAAATATTAAGTTTAGTTCTTAATGATGGAGGTCACTTAACACATGGTAGTCCTGTCAGTTTTTCTTCCAATTTATATAACTTTATTCATTATCCATTAGATGAAAACGGACATTTAAATTATGATAATATTTTAGCTATTGCTAAGAAAGAAAAACCGGATCTTATCCTAGCGGGATATAGTGCTTATCCTTATGCAATTGATTTTAAACGTATTAAAGAAATTTCTGATGAAGTGCATTGTTATTTTATGGTAGATATGGCCCATATTGCGGGTTTAATCGCCGCTAATTTACATCAAAATCCTATTCCTTATGCGGATGTTGTAACATCAACTACGCATAAAACGCTTCGTGGACCACGGGGAGGTTTGATTTTAACAAATAATGAAACTTTAATTAAAAAGATTAATAGTGCGGTTTTTCCTTATTATCAAGGTGGCCCATTAGAACATATTATTGCAGGCAAAGCTATTTGTTTTAAAGAAGCGCAAAGCAAAGAATTTAGAATATATGCGAAAAATATCATTGAAAATACGGCATTATGTCAAGAAACATTAAGTGATTTAGGCGCAATTACTAGTAAAACGGATAATCATTTATTTTTATTAAACACTTTAGATAGTTATAATCTAACAGGATTGGAAGCACAAATATTGTTAGAAAGCATTGGTATTACCACTAATAAAAATATGATACCTAATGATAAGTTAACACCAAAAGAAACTAGTGGCTTACGTATTGGTTTTGCGGCGATTACAACAAGAGGATGTAGTAATGAAGACGCTATTAAAATAGGTGAACTGATTCATAAAGTATTAAGCAAGAAAATTAGTGAAGAAGAAGCTAAAAATGAAGTTTGTTTATTAACAAAATCTTGGAAAAAAATCGAAAATATTTAATGAAACCGCTATTAAAGGAGAGACAAGAAAAAAGTCTCTTTTTTTGTTGACTTTAACTAGTTAAATAGGTACACTATTAACTAGTTAACATTTATGCTTATTAGCATAGGAAAGTTGGTGGGCAAATGGATGAATTAAAAAACAAAACAGTGGAAAGATTTGAACTTAGTCAAATGTTAAGATTGCGTTGCTTTCGTCAAGTGGCTAAAGAAAACTATATTCCATGTAGACAATATCCAATAATGGAATATTTAATGGAACATGATGGATGTAGCCAAATTGAAATATCAAAATATTTTCATATTTCCGCCGCGGCTATCACTAAATCAATTGATCGTTTAGAGAAATCAAATTTTGTTGTTCGAAAAGAAGATCAAGAGAATAAGCGCGCTAATTTAATTTATTTAACAGATTTAGGAAAAAATACTTTTAATAAAGCTTCTGATCATTTTGAAAGAATTGATGAATTAATGCTTAATAAATTAAATGAAGATGATCTTCATAAACTAATAGAGTATTTTGATTTAATGCTTGAAGGTTTATATGGACAAAAGGTTGATGAAAATAATATAAATGAATTATTTAAAATAATGGTGAAAGAAGATGATGAAAATGTTTAAAAAGGTAAAGTTAATTTTACAAAGTGTTCGCGAATATAAAAAATATGCGATTATGACGCCATTATTTATGGTTGGTGAGGCGGCAATGGAATGTGCTTTGCCTTTTGTTATGTCAATCTTCGTAGATAAAATTGAATTAATAGGTGGTTCGATGGACTTTAAAGATTTATGGCCATACATTGTTATTCTTATTGGTATGGCAATGATTTCTTTAGTGTTTGGTATTCTTGGTGGAAAAACAGCCGCGATTGCTTCAACAGGCTTGGCTAAAAATTTAAGAGGAGATTTGTATCGTAAATTACAATCATTCTCATTTGAAAATATTGATAAATTCCAAAATTCTTCTCTTGTAACTCGTATGACTACAGATATTACTAATACCCAAGGTGCATTCCAAATGTGTATTCGTATAGTTGTTCGTGCGCCATTAATGATGATATTCTCAATGATTATGGCTTTCGTTAGTGGTGGCTATATGGCATTTATATTTGTTGTAATTATGCCGCTTATTGCTTTTGGATTATTTCTTATTATTAAAAAGGCAATGCCAATATTTCAAAAAGTATTTAAACGTTATGATGCCTTAAATGAATCTGTACAAGAAAATGTTTCTGGTATTAGAGTTGTTAAATCTTATGTCCGTGAAGATTTTGAACAAAAGAAGTTTAATAAAACAAGTGATGACATCACTATTGAATTCGTAAAGGCTGAAAAAATATTGGCGTTTAATGGCCCAATTATGAACTTTGCAATTCATGCTTCAAATATGTTAGTTTGTTCAATTGGTGCTTACTTAATTTATACAAACAACATTAATAATTTTGACCCTAACCATTACAATGTGTTGTCTGTTGGTCAATTATCGGCATTATTAACTTATGGCGTACAAATATTGATGTCACTAATGATGATTTCATTTATATTTGTTATGCTTGCTTTAGCGCTTGAATGTGTTGATCGTATCGCTGAAGTATTAGAAGAAGAACCAACAATTAAAAATCCTATAAATCCGCTTTATGAACTTAAAGATGGATCAGTTGTATTTAAAAACGTAAACTTCAAATATAAGAAAGAAGCAGAAAAAAACACATTATCTGATATTAATTTGAATATTAAAAGTGGGCAATTCATTGGTATTATTGGTTCGACGGGTTCTGGTAAGACTTCCCTCGTAAATCTTATTTCTAGATTATACGATATTAGTGACGGTGAATTATTAGTGGGCGGAGAAGATGTTAAGAAATATGATTTAGAAACTCTTCGTAATAATGTTGCCGTAGTATTACAAAAGAATGTGTTATTTTCTGGAACAATTGAAGATAATCTTCGTTGGGGCGATTTAAATGCTCCAATGGATGAAATTATAAAAGCCAGTCAAATTGCTCAAGCAGATGATTTCGTACAATCATTCCCTGATGGATATAATACGCATATTGAACAAGGAGGTACGAATGTATCAGGAGGGCAAAAACAAAGATTATGTATTGCAAGAGCAATATTAAAACACCCAAAAATTTTAATCCTTGATGATTCGACTTCTGCGGTTGATACAAAAACAGACAAATTAATTCGTAATGGATTAAGAAATGAAATCCCTAATACAACGAAGATTGTTATTGCTCAAAGAATTTCTTCGATTGAAGATGCTGATCAAATCATTGTTCTTGATGATGGAAAAATTGATCAAATTGGTACTCACGAAGAGTTATTAAGAACTAATAAAATTTATCAAGAAGTATACTATACACAAAATAGAACAGGGGGTAATGAATAATGGAACAAGTTATGAATAAGAAGCCAAAAGCCAAAAAAGGTACAATGGCTAGATTATTAAAAATGTTATTTAAGCGTTATCCAGTTAAGCTAATATTTTCAATGCTTTGTATCGTTATTGCTGCGATTAGTAATTTTACATCTTCTATATTTGTAAAGAATATTACTAATACTATTTCTATTAATTTAAAAACTGGGGTTCCATTTAGTGAATTCTGGCCACAAATAGTTAATATCTTAATTATCATGGCTATTTTCTATGCTGCTGGATTACTGGCATCATTTGCTTGGAATTACACAATGGCTATAGTTACTCAAGAATTCCAAAATGATTTACGTAAAACGATGTTTGATCACATGGAAACATTACCAATTAAGTACTTTGATACTCACGCTCATGGTGATATTATGTCTATTTATACAAATGATACTGATACAATTCGCCAATTAATAAGTCAATCGTTGCCAAATTTGTTTCAAACAACAGTAACAGTTATTGCTTTACTTGTAATTATGTTATATAACTCATTATGGTTAACCTTAATTGTTTTTCTTGGTTCAATATTTATGTTTATTAATGCTAAAAGAATTGGCGGTAAATCTGCTAAATTCTTCGTTAAACAACAAAAAGCTTTAGGAACAGTTGAAGGATCAATTGAAGAATCTATTAATGGGCTGAAAGTTATTAAAGTATTTAGTCATGAAGAAAAATCAACAGAAGATTTTGATAAAATAAATGAAGAATTATGCAAAGTATCTACAGTTGGTAATATTAGTGGCAATATTGTTGCGCCAATTATGGGGAATATTGGTAATATCTTATATGCTTTATTAGGTGTTGCTGGAGCGGCTCTTATTGCTTTCCCAGATTCTTTTCCGAATTATAATATTTTCTTTAAAATAACTGCACAAGATGAAATCATTGGTATCATCGTCCAATTCTTGATGATGTCAAGAATGTTTACTAATAACATTAATAATTTTGCACAACAAATTACCTTTATTGTTATGGGTATGGCTGGTGCTTCACGTGTGTTTGATTTAATTGATGAGCCAAGTGAAGTGGATGATGGTTATGTTACTTTAGTCCATATTAAATATAATAATGATGGAAGTTTTGAGGAGACTAGTGAAAGAACTAGATTCTATGCTTGGAAACATCCTCATGGCGATGGAACAACTACTTATACTGAACTAAAAGGCGATATTATCTTAGATCAAGTTGATTTTGGATATAATCCAGATAAAATTGTTCTTCATGATGTTTCAATTTATGCTCATCCAGGTCAAAAAATTGCGCTTGTTGGCGCAACTGGTGCTGGTAAAACTACAATTACAAACTTATTAAATCGTTTCTATGATATTGCTGATGGTAAAATTAGATATGATGGAATAAATATTAATAAAATCAAAAAAGATGATTTAAGAAAATCATTGGGTATTGTATTACAAGAAACGAACTTATTCACAGGAACAGTTATGGATAATATCCGTTATGGAAGGTTGGATGCCACTGATGAAGAAGTTTATGAAGCTGCAAAAATCGCTAATGCATATGATTTTATTATGCGTTTACCACAAGGATTTAATACAATGTTAAAAGGCGATGGTTCTAACCTATCACAAGGTCAACGCCAATTATTATCTATCGCTAGAGCCGCGGTTGCGGATGCACCAGTTATGATTCTTGATGAAGCTACATCAAGTATTGACACTCGTACTGAAAAGTTGGTACAAGCTGGTACTGATAAATTGATGGAAGGTAGAACAGTATTTGTTATTGCTCACCGCTTGTCAACTATTCAAAACGCTGATGCAATTATGGTTCTTGAACACGGACGTATTATCGAACGTGGTAGCCATGATGATTTAATTAAACAAAAAGGTAAATATTATCAATTATATACTGGAATGTTTGAATTAGAATAAAATAACGCGAGGAGACTTAATTGTCTCCTTTTTTTGACTATAAATTATTTAAAATGGTATTATGATATTGATTGATAGGAGGACTACCTTTATGAATGACAAAATATTAGATTGGGCAATGAAGATTAAAAGCATCTCACAAATTGGTTTAGCTTACACTAAAGATCCTTATGATAAAGAAAGATATCAACAATTAGAAGAAGTTGCTACTCAAATGCTTGAAACTAAACTTGATATGAATAATGAAAAAATTGTTAAAGTATTTTGTAATGAGTCAGGATATAGAACTCCTAAAATTGATACTAGAGCAGCGATAATAAAAAATAATAAAATTCTATTAGTACATGAAAATAACGATACATGGTCTTTACCAGGTGGATGGTGTGATGAAGATCAATCAATAGTTTCTAATACTCTTAAAGAAATAAAAGAAGAAACAGGATTAGATGCTTCTATTATTAAATTGGTGGCGATTGAGGATTGGCGCAATCACAATGTTACTAATTATATTTATGGAGTTATGAAATCGTTTATATTATGTAGCGTAAATGATGGTGATTTTATAGATAATATTGAGACTAGCGGATTCAAATATTTTGCTTATAATGAATTGCCAAATAATCTTGCTTTAGAAAAAGTTACAAAAGAACAAATACTAATGTGTTTTAAAGCTTATGAAGATGATAATTGGAAAGTAATTATAGAATAAAAAATAGATGACATTTGCCATCTATTTTACAACATATTCAATTTTAGAATTTGGATTATCAGGATTTGCCTCATAATTTACAACCGGGAAACATTTCCAAGCATGATTTTGCGTATCAAATCCAAATAATGTGAAGTAAAACTTTACAGGTTCAACTTTATCATAGAATCCATAAAAACCAGAATAAGAGAAGTCACGGTCACTAATATTTAAGTGATTCATTAAATAAAATCCCCCAATAGAAGTTTTAATACCAACATCGCTTAATTTATCAGAAGCGCTATCGACAGCGCCAATATAATATGCATTAGTGCGATCTTTATCATCAGTTATATAACCAGTGGTTTTATATAATTTCATGAAATTATTTACACTTAGAGTTTTCATGTTATCAGAAGTTAAATTCCAATCTTTAAAGTAACTTGGTTTTACTTCTTCATAATTAGTCATATTTAAATTTTTACTAACATCTGCTTTTACTTTGCTAGATAGCATTAATATTGCGGGACAAGATACTCCCATATTAAGTATTCCAGTTACTTCAATAGTAGTGCCTATATCATATTGCCCAACAATTTTACTTGAATTTATTATTGTAACAATATTTGTTCCGTCATAAATTACACATTTTTTGTTGGCGTCTTTATATTCGGTAGCGATTACTTGACCAGTAACTGTTACAATTTTTCCGGATCCATATTTTTTATTATTTAGTGGAATTGCATTAAAATCTTCTATTAATTCCCTAATGCACTTTTAACTTCACTAACTTGTTCTTGGTTATAAGAAGTAGATGAAGATAAATTAATAACACTTTCTTGTGTGGTTAAAGAATCGTTAAGAGTAAGCTCAATTTGATTATTAACTTTTGTTATATTTGCGGTTACTTGATATTCTTGCATTACATAACGATTTGCTAAATAACCAGTATATTTGGCATAAGAAAGTCTTAAATAAATGTAAGACTCTTCATCGGCAAAAAGCATTAAATCTTCACTAGAACGGGTCATTGCTATTCCGCGTAAATATGTTGCTTCAAATTGGACTAAATCACCAATTTCATTTTCTTTTACATTTTCTCCTAAAGTAAAAATGTCTTTTATAGATTCGACTGTTTTTATTGCTGGGCTTGGAGCAGTGGTAGAAGAACTCGAATCATTAGATGTTGAAGGAGATGCGCTTATTGAATTATTTGAAGAATTTGAAGTGCTTGGGCTACTAGAATCAATAATGCTAGGCAATTGGCTGGTAGAATTATTAGATTCAGATCCATTAGAAGGAGTATTAGTGTTATTACAAGAACTTAATACTAGTAGACCTAAAGCAATTAATAAATGTTGTTTTTTCATTTGAATATCACTCACTTTGTATGTGAATTTATTGTACTACAATAAATAATCTTTTTCTAGATACAAAAATCGAACTTTAAAGTTCAAATTTATATACAAAAAATAAAAAAACGATGCAAATTTGCATCGAATTAGTGCGAATTGGTAGTCCCAGCGGGGATCGAACCCGCGAGCCAGCCTTGAGAGGGCTGTGTCTTAACCACTTGACGATGGGACCATGTGACTATATTTAATCACTAATCCCTACGAATTGCAATAATTAGTTATTTGATAATGCAATCCGCAGTGGCTTTGTTAGTGGCGATTGGAATGTCGTACACTACTGCAATACGTAAAAGTGCTTTTACATCTGGATCATGTGGTTGCATTTGAAGTGGATCCCAAAAGAATACCACCGCGTCAATTACTTTTTCCGCTACTTTTGCACCGATTTGTTGATCGCCACCAAGCGGACCAGGTAGATATTGCTTAACGTCTAATCCGATTTCATCAGAAATTAATTTAGCAGTGTGACCAGTTCCACAAAGTTCAAAATTTTGCAATCTCTCTTTATTGTCTCTTGCCCACTTTACGATATCTTTTTTCATGTTGTCGTGAGCAATTAAGGCTAAAACTTTCTTTCTCATAAGTGCTATTTTCCTCCTTGCTTTTATTATATCACATATTGTTGATATTATTGTTATGAAAGTACTTTTATAAAAGTAGCAATCTTTTTGATGATTTTTGTGAAAATCGGCAAATTTTAGGTTTGCAAAAATTTTGTGACATTCACACTATATTTTTAAGAAAAATACTGAAATTCTACTATCAGTAGAGTCAAAATCGTTAACTTTCTAGTTAAAACAAATGGTATTCCTTGTTAAATACTATGTATTTATGTAGTATTGTTGCGAGGAAAGCTTTTAATGTGCTTTCTTATGTCTAAATGAATTTCATCACAAAAAATGAAATATGAGGTAGTAAAATATGAAAAAGGAAAAGAAGGAAAAATTACCAAAAGAAAAAAAAGTAATTGATCCTAAAAAAGAAAAAAAACAGACTATTATTGGTATGTCGATTACTGTTACTGCTTCAGCAATTGTTGGAGTATGTATTGGTACAATATTGCGTTCTACTTTGAATTCAAATGATAGACGTGATTTCGATGAAGATTTATATAAAGATGATATTGTGGCTATAAAATCTAAATATGAAAATGCAATATCAAAAAATGTTACAGATTTATCGACTATTTTAACGCCAGTAGAAATGTTACAAATTTCATTTGATTTACTTGATAACACAAACTATTTGAATGAATGTTATGGCATTAATAGCAATAACTATTCTGGTGATCAAATGATAACTAGTATGCGAGCAGTTTATAATGATATTGTTTATTCTGAATCTCTTTCATATGGAAAAATGGTTAAATTAGGAACTAGATATTTTCAAACGGATGATAAAATTGAATGCTATACTGCTGACAAATATGAATTACCTGAAGATAATAAAAATATTGTTTTAGCGTCTTATAAAGATGATGTTACTGAAATGACATCTACTGATTATGAAGCAAAATTTGGTAGCCCAATGGCGTCATCCACTAATCTACTTATAAGTTCTAAAACAGTAAAAGAAGGTACTACACCAGTAGTTAGTAAAAATGAAAACGGGTATAAAATTGAAGTGGAACTATCTGATGATGCTACTGAAAGATATAAAACGCAAATCATTGCTATGGATGAAAAAGTAAGTGGTGTTAAGCCATTTGTTTCATTAAAACTTGTTTGTGAATTAGATAATTTACTTTATCTACACAATTTAGATTCTTATGAAGAGTACGATACGATTGCTTTATCGGTCATTACTGCAAGATGTAAAGCTCATTTAAACAATAAGTATTATTATGAAAAAGATGGTATGAACCGTGATTCTTTTCCTAAAAGAATAGAGTCTTATGAAAGTTATAGAAGGGGGATTTAAAAAATGAAGAGATTATATTTATATGCTTTAACCTCTCTTTTAGTAACTAGTTCGGTTGCAACAGGTGTTACAGTATTAGGTGAAAAATCGCATAATAGCAATTCTTCATCCACAAATAACTCATCGCAAGTACCTTCAACGTCAACCGAAGAAGAACTTACGCCACAAGCTAAATTTTTAAACAATATCATGAATTCAGGAAACATTGATTTAAACGATGCAGTAATTAAAGTGAAATATAAAGATCAAAGTATTGATTTAGGTATTAATGGTACAGTTTCATTTTCAATGATTCCAAGTGTAAATATAAAAGCTGGTGGAACAATATCTGTTAATTATGATTCATCTAGTTATAATTTAGATTTCACTTATATTGATTCTTCATTATACGTTTCCACTACAATGTTTGGTGATCTTAAAATGAAATTAGATATACCAACATTTAGTGAAGGAATTAAAACAATTATTCCTTTATTTCAAAATACAATTGATACACCAGATGATAGCGGACTTAATCAAATATTTGATATAGACACTAATGATTTATTAACAAAATTTACTAACTTAGAATTTGAAGAGGTTACTGATTCTCAATATAAAGCAACATTTAAATTTAATGATTATTTATTGTTAGACATTTATACTGATAAAGATTATAAAGTAACAAAAATTAATTTAGAAGATGTAAATATTAATAATGTTTCTGTAAGTGCAGATATTAATACGAAATTACATAAAAATAGTAATAAAGTTAAACTTCCAGAAAATTTAAAAGAATATGATGACTATACTGATATTTATAACTTTGTTTCAAGCGGATACGCTATTGCAAATCAAAAAGAATTTAATTTGGGCGTTTCTTTAGACTTAAAAAATAAAGATAATGACTTAATCGGATTAAATGGCCAAGTAGCGTTTGATTTAGCAAATATGAAATTTGATGTTAATTCATCGCTGAATTACAAACAAAATAAATTTGATATATTTACTCAATTCAACAAAGAAAAAGGTTTATATTTTTCTTTAAATGATTTATTAAAAGGAAGACTTAGTAACGATAATATTTCTTCTATTAAAAATATTATTAAAGGATATCTAGATAGTGATATTTTAAGTTATGTTCAAGAGAAAATTAAATCATTAACAGACTCAAAGGAATTTACTGATATTAAGAATCATAAAATTAATGATTATTTAGAGTCAGTTAAAGATATCTCTTATAAAGATAATACGATTGTTGTTAGTTTAGATGGTACAAACTTGTTAGGTAGCAATTGTCTAATCGAACTATCTTTAACTAAAGATAATAATTCAATTACTAATTTGAAAATTAATGATTTTATTTATGAAGATTATCAAGGTACTTTATATATTGTGTTAAATTCTTATCAAGGTATCAAAGAAGCAGATGATAAAGATTTTGAAGATTATTCACCAATTATTGATATTTATGATGAAATTAAATTATTAAGTAATCAAAAAGAATTTGGATTTACAGTGGATAACTTAACATTTACTAATAATTCTTATGAGCCTGCTAAAACATATGTTATTAAAAATGGACATGTTCAATTTAAACTTGATGAAATTGAAACTGATTCGGGTAATGTTCCTAATAATTCTTGCTACGTTGATATTACATTAAATGATGGTGTAAGTGATCATCAATTAGTTCTTGATATGCATAATGAAAAAGCAAGAATTATGTATAAAAATAGAAATGAAGTATATGGTGAAATTGAAGTTGGTACCATCAAAGAAATGATTGAACAAATTATGACATTGTTTGATGGTGATAATCCTTTATTTAGCCAAATTTCTGCTTTAATACCTAGTGGTGAAGAAGCAATGCTACTTCTTCAATTCTTAAAGAAAGATTTCTCAAATCTATCATTAGATTTGTTAAAAGGATTCTCCATTGGCTCTGATAGGGCTAGTATTACTGTTGACAAAAAAATATTAGGATTAAATGAAGATTTGACCTTGAATGTTAATTATGAAAACAAAAAACTTACAAGTATTAATATTCCTAATATCGCCTATAAAACATTAGATATTGCTTTAACTGCATCTATGTCCACTTATAATAGTGATTTAGGATTAAGCGATGAGCATAATTACTTAGATTTGAATTTATTAAAGATTATTACAACTTATGGAATCCCAATGATGGATTATTCCCAATATAAGTTAAGTGGTCAAGTTAATTTAAACATTCATATTGGCAAATTAAACTTAGAATCATTTGAAATACCATTAGATGTTTATATTCATAATAATAATGGTAATGCTGAAGTAAAAATAGATGTCAAACATATTCCCACTATTGATATAATTGGTGTCAGTGCTTTTGGCTATCATAGTAGACTTGAAAGTGATTTATATTCTAAAAAAGATGGTGCGTATAAAACATCGGGTCAAGCATCAGCAAAAGCATCTAATAAAGATGATCGTCACGCTACAATGGTTATTAAAGATGGCTATGTTTATATTGAACGCTCTGAAACCGGTCTGTTCTATAAAAGTTGGAGTGTCTCTAAAATTGAAGAAGTTTATACACGTAGTGTCAAAGTGACTACGGAAGAGTTTGTTAGTAATATTTATCAATATTTATTATCTGACTTGTTAGGATTCTCATCTACATTATGCAATACAATTATTAATAGCACAGGTGAAGGCAATTCAATGGAAAATATGCAATTTGATAAATTAATAAATAATTTGTCTTATGAAGAAATAAATAAATCATTAAATATTGGTTTAGAAATGTCGGCAATTACTGGCAATGATGCGATTAAAAATACAAAAGTATCTATAGTTCATTCTGATGATAGTTCAACAAATAAATTCTTAAAAGAATTTAAATTATCAATGGATATAGCTTCAATGATTGATGTGAATGCCACATTGTCTATCAATGAAGATAATATGGGAAATGCTGTGTTTGATAATAATTTAATCAATGACTATTGCAACAACTATGCTTATGGTGATGGAAGATATTATTCGCATAGCAATTCTAAAAATTAATAGTGGTGTTTGCTATATAAACAAATTAAAATACTCCAGCTCGAATTGAACATGGAGTATTTTTTTGCGATTAAATGTTAATTTAATTTGTTTATAGTAACAAAATCAATGCGCTCTTTAAGCTGTTCTTTACCTAATATTTGCAATACATAATATAGGTTAGGACTTTGCTTTGATGAGGTAAATGTTATTCTTAAGATTTCGGCAACATCACCAACATGACCAATATATTGATCTTTGTTTTGCTTATAAATTTTATTGCTTTCAGCAAAACCAAATTTCTTTCCTAATTCCTTTAATGAATTAAACCAATTTTGTTCATCAAGAGATAAGTCTAATGTATCAATGAATTCTTTTAATAAAGATTTAATGACTGATTTTTCGATGAATGGATTAAATGGCAATTCATTTTGCATTAATTCTAAATAATAATCTTTATAGAAAAACTTAATAGCATTGAATATGTCAGAGAATTTTTCGTAATCTTTACGTGGATTTTCTTTTTCACGTTCAATATTCATAATAGACATAAAATAATTTCTATCTAAATCGATAAGATGTAATAACTTTTCATCATATATTTTAGCCCATTCATAAGCCCTATTAGTGATTTCTTCTTTAGTCATTCTGGAAAGGATTTCTTTAGAAATAAATTTTAATTTCATAATGTCAAACAATGCTCCATCAAGAGACATCTTTTCAAATGTTAATTTGAATTCATCATTAGAAGTGGTTTTATGTTCTGCTTTCCATTCTTCAAAATTAGAATTGGCAATTGTTAATAAATATTCAATCAATGCCTCTACAGGATATCCGTCTTTTAAGAAGTATGATACTGCGGCTTCATCATCTTTTCTTTTAGACAGTTTACGTCTATTACCATTATCAAGTTTCATAATAACTGGTAAGTGAGCGTAACTTGGAAGTTCAAATCCTAGAGTGTTAAATAATTCAATATGAATTGGCAATGATGATAACCATTCTTCTCCACGTGTTACGCAGTTAGTGCGCATAAAGTGATCATCGACTGCGTGAGCAAAGTGATATGTTGGTAATCCATCACTTTTTAATATAACGATATCTTGATCATTTTCACTTAATTCAAGGTCGCCTCGGATTAAATCGTGAACTTTAATCTTATTTTCGTGATTACCATTGCTTTTAAAACGAATAACATAATGTTCACCGTCTTTAATACGTTCATAAGCCTCATCAACACTTATATTTCTACATTTAGCAAATTCTCCATAATATCCTGGAGTGAGTTTCTTTATTTCTTGATCTTTTCTTAAAGCATCTAAATCTTCACTAGTACAAAAGCAAGGATATGCACGGCCTATTTCAATTAAGTGTTTAATAACCACACGATAAATAGAAGCACGCTCAGATTGTTTGTATGGTCCATATGAACCAACTTCGTGATTACCTAAATAACCTTCCGTTGGGATAATATTAAATGCTTTTAATTGTTTTAATAAATCTTCACCTGATCCTTCAATTTCACGTTTTGTATCAGTATCTTCTAAACGGATATAAAATACACCATTAGAATCTTTTGCTAATTTATAAGCAATTAGTGAAGTGAATAATGAGCCAGTGTGTAAGAATCCAGTAGGGGAAGGGGCAAATCTTGTAACTAATGCATTTTCGCTTAAGTTTCTTTTTGGAAATCTTTTTTCTAAATCTTCAATAGTTTCATTTACATCACTAAAAATTAAGTTTGCTAAATCTAAATTATTCATAAATAATAACCTTCTTTCATCCGCTAAATATCATAACACATAAAAAAAATAATATCATTATTTTTTAATAAATATTTCAAAAGTATCAAAGCTTTAATTTGTTACTAAAATCATTGCAAAATCCGCCTAGAATTCGAAAAGTTGTTATTTAGGTAAAAAAAAATTAAAAAAACACTTGAAAAAGCTTTTATATTATTGTACTATTATAAACGTATCGCAGGCGTAGTTCAGTGGTAGAACACTACCTTGCCAAGGTAGTTATGCGGGTTCGATTCCCGTCGCCTGCTCCATTCGTTAATTAAGTCCGATTATATCGGACTTTTTTGTCGCTTGTAAGGGAATTGTAAGGGAAAATGCAAGGGAAAAATTTTTAAGCACCTCTAAAATGTCACAAATGGTTCAATTCTTTTTAGTTGAGTTTTAAGTATTCTTTTATGTCTTTTGTAGACATTCCTTTTTGTGATAAGTATCGTTTTAAATCTTGTTTATTATTATCACTTACACTAAGGCCAGAGATATAAAGCATTAAAAGTTTCTCTTGCTTAGAATAGTTTTTATATTTGTTTAATGCTTCTAAAATAAGTTCTTTTCTAGTTTTATTTTTAGTTGCCTTAATTGTAGATATTGCGTTAATGCCAATTATCAATTTTGATACATTGATATTGCCATTAGATGCTGCCAACAATTGAGTTAATTTATTTGTAGATTGAACTCCTGAAATTTCAGTTTGTGCATAGTAATAATAAGTGTTATAAACTTTTTGTAATAACTTTGCTTTATATTCATCATCTAAGGATTGATAATTTGAATTACTTAATAATTTCTTAACTTCATTTGATGCTTTCGAATAATATTCGTAAAACATTTTGCTTTGAGAATGTGTCATTTCAATTTCGATTCCATTTTCGTCATTGTAACTTGTTGCTAATGTTCTTGGTGAAACATCGCATCCATTCTTACCTAGTGAAATTATTTCGTTAATTTCTGAGTCAGTCAAATTTATGCTATACATCGATGACCAAACTTTTAAGTTTGCTTTTGCTTTTCCAGTAAGATTATTATTCAAAGCATCTTTATATTGAGACTTGATGTAAGATGAAGAATAACCATTTGTCCACGATCTAATATATGTGGCTGTGTCTTTATCAAATTGGTAAATCGAACCAATTATTAAATCATAAAGATTTTTTGTTGGAAAACCTGTAAGTTGAGATAAATACATTGCTATTTTAATTGCTGCTTTTCGGACTTTAACAGTATCTCCAGATTTAGCTGCATCAATCAAATCTGTAGATGTTGATATGATTTCATTTACTTGATCAAGAGTAAACATTGATACATCAGAATTATTTTCTATCGCATTAGAAATTGTTCCAACATATGGCATCCAGTTAACAAAAGACTCTAGTAGCATATCTTTAGCGAATTCTCCTGAATCAAATTCGTTCCATTCTTTTCTACCTTTTAATCGAGCAACAATCTCACTGATAATAGTTGTTGCTATACCGCCCATTAAAAGAACAGGAATAATGTCAGCTAACGCTTTCTTACATCTTGAGAAATCTTTCTTAGCTTTTGTATATTCACTTTTATAGAATTCTCTATCTTCTTCTGATGCACTATCATCATTCATAGCTTTTTCATAAGAGTCCATTCTTTTCTTTGCATACTTGCCTTGGTAGAATGCTTTTTTAAATTGCTCTGTTTTAATTTGATTATCAGAGCCAAAAATACCAAATATATTTTTAGCCAATGAGCCAAGATAACCACTTCTTAATCTTGAAGTATACATTGGTTGGCTGTTAGATTGGGTTGTCAAAACAATATCGGTAAGAATTCTTGCTGCTTCTTTATTGTTTCCTTCAGACCAATAATCTCCAAATCCATTTTTCTTAGCTAAATATTGAACTAGAGCCCAACCATGTGAAATAATAATCGATTTATCATTTATTTCCATGAGAATACCAAATTTCTTAATCCAGTCAGGAACTTCAGAAGCGCCTGATTTAGAGCGAATCACTTCAGCCGATCCCCATCTTTCTGAAAAATATGGTTGTTGTTCTTGTAAAATTTTTGATATTTCATTCCACTTAGTCAAATTAGTAAGGCCTCTAAACAATGTCTTAGACCAGTCACCTAAACCACTATACATAGCCATTGTAAATTCCGATCCAAATTGTTTTAAAGCTGATGAAATATTAGCACCAAGTACAGCGCTTGCTCCTTTTGAAAATAAACTATTAAAGAAACCATCAACATTACCATTTGGCTTTTCAAGAATAATTTGAGACAAATATTTCGACCATGGCGCTTTACCAGTATTCCAATTCGGAATAATTTCATCAAATATATTATTTATACTTACACCATCAATTTTTTTATTTAAGAATATTCTATATTTATCGATGTATTCAGTAAATTCACCATAGTAAGAAACTTTGCTAATATATCCATTTAAGCGAGATAAAAATCCAGTAACTTTAAATGGGGATTTGCTACCTGTTCTTTTCTTAATAATGCTTGTATTAGATGTTGTCAAAAATCCTCTATCATTTGCATTTAAACTCTCTAAACCACTATTGTTTAACTTTCCCCTAGATTGTGGATAATAATTAGATGTTAATTCGAGTGGAACACCTGTGAATTGCTCGTATTTTTTTGATAAATATTCTTTAAATTCACCATTATACGCTGCTTTAGAAATTTCATCTGCATATTGTTTTACCTTTTCTGGAATCAAACTAGAGAAATCATCAAATTCATCTTTAGAAATTTTAATTGTTACATTTGATTTTGTTTTTTTATTATAAATTTCAAATCCAACATCAAAAGCTTCTTCATTTACTTTTAGTGTGCAATACATGTCCAATGCATTTTCTAAAGATATTTTTTGGCCTTTAAAAGAAATTTTTTTGCCAAGATTTCTTCTAAGTTTATTTATATCAATTCCAACTTGCTTTGCAATTTTTTTATAGACTAGGTCCAAAAAACTTGTATAGACACCTATTTTATTGTTATAGGCAGTCATATATTCAGTGGTTATTAGTTTAGTGAATTCATGGTCTTGTCCAAGTATACCTGAAAAATATGATGGAGCGCCAATAGCTGTATCAGCAATGCCTTCAATAAATCCATATTTAGTTGGACCAATATTTTTTTGGATGAATGTTGTTTGTTTATGAACGGTTTTTATCATTTCTACCATTTGTTTTGTCTTTTCAGAAGATAATTCTCTTGCCATTGCATTTATGAATGTTAATCCTTTGTTAAACATTCTTGTTTCTTCTATAGTAAGTTCTCTATTAGGAAACTGTCCATCAACGAATTTATCTTCAAAATAATCTGCAATAGCTTTAAAATCACTATTAAAACCTAAAAGACTATCATCAAACATATCAGGTGTATACGATTTTAAATTTTCCACAAAATGTGTAACAGAAAGAGGAGAAATACCTTTTTTAGTTTTTGATAAATGTATTCCTTTAATTAAATTTTTAATCATTGTAATATCTTGAACTACCATATCACCAGTGGCGGTCATACTTTTTGAATTTTCAACTTTTTTCTTAATAGAATCAATTTTTTTGATAGAATCAATTAAATACTCAGTTCTAGATCTCAATTCAGATATTTTATCACAAAGTCTATCTATAGTAGTTAAATATTTGTCGGTTAATTTAGCTATAGTGCTTTGATTTCCTTTGTGTTCAATGAGACCGCTAATCGCTTTTTTTAAGTCACTTCTAATCTCATCGCTTGCAATATCAGAAAGCTTATATGCAACAATATTGTCGTCATCGCCTATTTCAACATTTGCATTTAAAATAGTCTCCATTAAATTACTAATTACATTATCAACATCACTAGAAAGATTTATTTCTTCAAAAGTTTTACGAATTATTGAATTTTGAGAAGATGAAAGCTTTATTTTTAAACCATCAGGAAATTTTTTGCGAATATTAGTTAGCACGTTTTTTATAATTTCTTCTGTTGCTTTTAAAGAATATACTTTTTCTTTACGTAAATTTGCACTATCTTTTACTAAACTTGGTTTATGACCTTCTGGTACAACATCAATGGTTGATTTAGAACTATCTTTTTTTGCATAAGAAAGTTGATATGATTGTGCTTCATCATATTGATCTTTATTGAAATGTTTGGTAATTACATTTTCATCAGTATTAACCATAAAAGCAACTTGCGGATTATCATGATTAGCTGCAATGTTGTCATGGTCGAAATCCATATTATAATCCATTATCGATGCTGTTTTAAAACCAAATTTAGATTCATACATTTCTTGTAAATTTTGAATAGGAGAAATGTAGCAGTCTAATGTTTTAGCTTTAGATTTGATTTCATTTGCAATAGATCTTAACCATCCTCGTTTGTCATTCAAATTAAAAACACTAATTAAATCTCCATTTTTAGTTATAGCAAAACCACTTAAGCCATCATCGCTTAAGTAACATGTACAATCATTATAATTATCATGTAAATCAACTAATTCGCCATTTGGCAAATAATTATGGACAATTTCAAAAATATCATGGAACAACGCTCCATCAATATTTTTAATTATTCTAAATTCGCCTGTATTTTTTAATATCCTGCTATCATCGCTGATGCCGTAGTTAAGGGACTCCAATTGTCTTTTAAAAATTGTGGAAAGTCTTCTTCGTAAAGAGCTATCAATTTCCTTGCCCTTTGAGTGGTAAAGTTGCACTTCTTCACTAGATGTTCTTCTACTTTCTTCTTGTATTCTTCTAAAGTCATCGAAATCTCCTCCTTTTTCTTTATTATAGGATGAAGTTGAACTATTTTCAACTATCGGCGTACTTTTTTTTGATTTTGATGTATCATTTTCTTGAATTTGTGATATATTATTATTAGAGGAAGAAGATACCCCAGATGGCGTTTCGGACGTAGCACTTGGTAAGGATTCATTAGAATCATGAGAGGTTGGGAGAGATTTATTCCTCTCTTTTTTTATTTTATAAAGAGAATTTAATACTAAGTTTTTAGACTTCATAGAATATTCTGCAACCATCTGATATTGATCGCCAATCCATTTGGTGACTAATAGTTTACCATTATCAGCAATAGTTGCAGTATCATAGTTTTCCATTATATATGGAAATTTAAATAAATCATTGTATGATAATGGAAGTGATTCATCTTTGCTTAAAATATGTTTCTTTTCAATGTGTTTTAAATATGACTTATTATATGCAAGTGAAAAGCCACTAAAATCTATACCAGTATCGTTTTTTAAATGTGATATAGTTGATTTAGTTATCCTTCCAATAATAGCTTTGTTTTTAGCATTTTCATAATCATTGTATACTTGATAAATATAACTTTTTAATTCTTCACCACTTGTAATGATTCGTGATTGTGAATTATTCAATTGTTTCAATTCTTTTTCAGAATAATTATTCTCTAAATATTTTAAAGCTGTTTCTCCATCTTTTAATCCAAATAATGAATTATCTTTATTTTCTTCTTTTGCAACTACTGATTTTAAAGTAGATGTAGTTAAAGGATATGTCTTATCTTTGTACACAAACGTAGAAGGTAAATTATCAGTATATCCTTTTTGTAGTGTACTTATCATTGCGACAGCTTGATTTGGTGACGAAATTGACAATGAAAGAGAATGATTTTTGTTTTCAATTAAAGCAATTGGAGAATTTGGGTTATTTGGTGTCGTAATAACACTAGATCCATCTTCATTGTTATAAGTTAATTTTAAATACCCATCATCAGAAGAGAATGTTGTATTTCCACTTGTTTCTTCATTAGAGGATGGTTTCCAACCTGATTTTTTAATATAATCATATGCAATAGCTTTAGGCAATGTATGAGAGATAGCACGTGGGCTTAATGTTGAAACAACTTCTTGCTTAGAACTTTGAATAGCATCAGCGTATTTGCTAGCTGCTGTGCCATCATATGATTTGTTTGTAGATACTCTTTTTAAAACTTCAGAAATATTATATTTTGTACCAAGTTTTTCTATTTTATCGCTAAATTTCATGGATAAATCCACAAATTCATCTTTTGATAATAATTTACCACTAGATAAACCTGCTTCTTCATAATATTCTTTGCAAAGTTTATCATATTCTTTTTTATATGCTTGTGCTTTTAATTGATCGCTACGTGTTTCTTTGTTTACAAAATAATTTTCTTTATATTTATCAAAGGAACCAGATTTTGCACCATTTACAATTTCTTTGCCTGTACTTAAAATAGCACTAGTCACGCCTGCTTGTATCATAACATTTCCAACATTAGCAAGTGTATTTTGAATTGCTTCATCAGAGCCATAAGCTTTTTGAATAGCATCACTATCATATGTAATTTGTTTTAATACTGGATCTAATAATGATTGTGCACCAGCACTTCCAGCATCAATTCCAGCACGCATAAATATTTCAGCTGTTTTTCCAGCAATAACTTCTGCTGTTGCACTATTTGAAAAAACTTTTCCTACCGCTTCACCTATTTTTTGTGCGCCTTTTGATACAAAGCCTTCCCCACCTGATAAGACAGAACCACCAATTCCAACGGTTGCTGCTGTAATAATACCTGAGATTGTGCCTTTTACTGCTCCATATTTAACTGCACCATGAAAGTTTGCACCTTCATTAAGTGCAGATTCCATAGATTGTCCACCGCTTTTGGCAACAGCAATACCGCCTTGAATTGCGGCTTGTGCTCCAAGTGAAGCACCTCCAGTTACAGCGGCCACAGCAAGACTTGGTAATAATTCGCCAATGCCTTCAGTAACATTTTTAAATCCAGACTGAAACTTTTCACTTGCATCTGATACAAATGATCCTTGTCTACGCTTTTCCGCACGAAATTGCGCTTGTTCTGGAGAAGAAAAGACGTTAGCATAGTCAGACCAGTAATCTTCTGTAAATACATCTCCACTTAAAACATCATAGACATTTAAAACTGATAGTGCTTCATTAGCTTGGCTAACCCAATCATATTTGATTGCATTTTCAGCCCATTCTGTATCAGCGCCAAACCACGATCCAATTTCTCCAGCTGTACCAATAAAAAAATCGCCAATAGAATCAAAGAAATTAAAAACACCCCTACTAATATTAGACATCGTATCTTCTACTGTGTCTAAAGACCTTTGCCATCCATTTCTTTCTTCTTTAATAGAAGCTAAATTTTCATTTGATGAAGAAGGAATTGAAGGTATTTTGGTATCCATGTACGCGAAAGAAGACAACTCTTCCCCAACAGAGGTTGAGTCGTCCAAAGTATTTATCATTGCATTACCATTATTTTGATAATTATCTCTCATTTTATTAAGAGTTTTTAAATATTCATTTCGCGAAGTTGCCATATTATCACCTTTAATAATTATTTATTTACATTTTGTTTCCAAACTAAGGAATCTTTATTACTGCTATTGTCATAAGCTTCTTTATTAACCATTCTTAAGCCATTTTGTGTCCATTGCACATAGATTATGTCTCCTGAACCATTTTGCAATTTTATTGTAGTTCCATAGTCATATTCACCAGCATTGATTTTTGCCCAAAGATTTTGTGATTCATATTTAAAATTATCACCAATATTTTTAGTTTTGCCTGAGCTAGTAATATAAGAAGCTGATTTCCAAGAATCTAAATTGCTATAATTAGCAGCATATTGTGGAGTAGAACTTTCTTCGATGGTTTTCTTTTGTAAGTTATAGTAATACTTTAATTGATACCAATCGTCATCAGACATTCCTTCTGGTTTGTTATTAAATTGGAATGTATTATTTCCATTATTGTCAGTTACATAGCTACCATAACCATAATCTTCCAATAAAGAGTTCATTTGATCCATATCCGTTGCTTGAGTTAACATAGTTGTAATGCTTTGGAATCTATCATTTGCTTTATTTTGTTCATCATCATATTGTTGCTTATCAATATTTTTAATATTGGCATTATAAGCGGATTGAGCATTATCAACTGCTTGCATATATTTGCCATATACTCCTGTATTAAAAGAATTACCATAACCTTGAGAAGATAATCCTTGCGCGGCCATTTGATTATTAGTATGTCTTAAAGCAGCGGCTTTTGCATTTTCAAGTTGTATTTCTTTATCTAATAAAGTTGAGTATTCTTGATCTTTTGCCATCTTATAATAGTCAACTGATTGCTTATTGGATGAGCTATTATCAACCGAATCAACTTGTTTTTTATAATCTTCAATATTAGCCATATATAATCTCCTTTAGTTCATCAAAAAGATATTTACAATCAGCTTTAGTTAAATCACCATCATGTGCTTTTTGCATTTTTTCTATTTGTGCAGAAGATAAAGCGTTAGATTCGTTTTTTACTTTAAAAGCAAAAAGAAGAAAATTCCATAATCTTTTGTCTTTCATTTGATATGTACCTTTTCTTTTAGCATCGTAATTGAAAAAATACTTATCAAATATATTTAATACATATCTTTGAATAGATTTGTTTGATGTGTCATAACGATAAAAATTAGAATCGTCCCCATAGACACAAATCATATCTGGACTTTCCATAATGTAATGTGCATCCTTTTTATAATTTACTACTTTAGACCAGTCTTGATTTGTATAATAACAACATTCAACTTTGTATCCATCAATTTCAAAGCATTTTAATGTTTCCGCCTTTGGAAAATAACGTTTGACAATGATTTTAAAATCCAAATCATTAAAGTTATTTAAATAAAGAGAACTACCTTCTAACATAATGCACTCAATGTTATAAGTTGTTATTCCTATTCCGTTTAATTCTTTTAAAAGTTTTGCAACAAATGATTCTGTAATAATATCTTTATAATTATTCATAATTAAGCGCTCCTTTTCTGTAATAATTGTTTGATTTTTTTAAATGAAATAATATTCTCTAAATACTTTTTATAATATAAATAAGAATATGTAGATGATTTAAACCATCCCCATAATGAAACAAGAGTTTTTGCTCGCCTTTTAGATTTATCTTTCATTCTTCGATACAATCTAACAAAACGATAAAATAACGGCTTAATAAGGTTGGTTCTTTTTTTTCCTATTTTATATCCAAGAAATTCAATATCTTCATCTTTTTCAATATTTAATAATTGATAATTCTCTTTTAAAGTAAGTCTTAAATTTTCCCATAAAAAGCGTTTTATTTCTTTGATGTAGTAATGAAGCTTCTTCTTGTTATTGCCCAAAATAATCATATCGTCCACATAACGGACATATATTTTTGCTTTTAATTTTTGTTTTATAAAATAATCAAGATCTTGTAGATAGAAATTTGATAACCACTGACTTGTATTTAATCCAAGACTTAATCCTTTTCCACTAGTTCCTACTACTTTACTATAAAAAATCATAAATTTTTCATCGGATATTCTCTTCTTTAACAAAGAAAACAAAATTCTCTTATCAATACTATCGTAGAATTTTTTAATATCTAATTTAATCGCATATTTGTACTTTGGAATATATCTTTCTAGATATCGTATGCCAACATCTTTTCCACGCCCTTTTACATTTCCTACACTCCATTTATACATTGATTTTTCAACGATAGGTTTTAAACTATCGGCAATTAAATAATCGTAAATTTTGTTAGGATAATAAGGACTTTTCGTAATTTCTCGATTTTTCTTTCTATCATGAATAATTTCTGTAATAGTTGGCTTTAATTCGAAAGAAAAATGAGTAAGGTTTTGATAAACACTTTCAAGAATATTATCAAAATTATCATTAACTTTTTTTGCATATTTTTTTCCTTTTATACTTTGCTTCATGACTTTTGATATATGCTCTTTTGAAAGTAGTTTTTCGTAAAGGTTTTTTGTTGTTTTCATGTTGTATCCTCCCTTTGCTAATTCTCCATGGATTTTCGATTACCTACTAGCCCATGCCTTTTACGAACTCACTTTTTGCCAAGTGGCAAGGAATTATATTGCACAATGGTTTAGTATTGATTAGCTAATGCGCAAGCCGTTGTTGCCGTCGTTGTTCCAAGCGTTGTTGAAGCCGTTGTTCCAGTTAGAGTAGAACGGACCAGAAAAGTCCAAGAACGCCAAGAAGAGCAATATAATCCCTAAATTTTATTTTGTTTTTCGGGATTCACCCGTATTGATATATAAGGGGACACCCCTTACCAACCCCGTTAAAAAGGTGCCTTGCAAAGGCGCAAGCCGTAGTCGCCGCCGAAGTTCCAAGCGTCGCCGAAGCCGTCGTTCCAGTAAGAGTAGAACGGACCAGAATCCGGATATAGCGTAGTCGTATAATAAGCTAAAGAATATAGCTGTCCACGTTCTCCGCTTACATCAAATGTGTATTTTTTTTGTTTTGCTGAATAAAAAACATTTTGTCTTTTATCTTCAGGAAAATCGGCTGTTGTTGGAATTGCTGCTGTAGCTAATTTAAACGCTGGTTCAAATTTGTCATATCTCATTTTAGTAATGATTCCATAATCACCACTATAATTTTCGTAACTATCTACAACACTTCTTATTCCGATATCTTTACTAGCATCAAAATCAAATAAATGAGAATAGAATACTCCTTCTTTGCAATGATAGCATCCTTCAGTCGTTATACCAGCAAGAGCATGATCGATATTAAAAATTTTGTAATGCTTTGATGTTTTATTAAATCCAGTGTGAGATTCAATAGCATCAGTAGTTCCGGTTATATTGCCTTGTTCAAGACCAACCCATTCATATCTTTCGCCATCACTAGTTTCTGCATATTCAAATCCGCCTTCTCCGAATAATCCAAATAAATTATGTATATCCGTTCTACCAAAATAAATTAAACATAACATTCTAAATAAATCAATGAACATCCATGACATTATTCCGTATTTTTGATTAGTGTTTTTAATTATTTGACGACCATTTGCCCAGCTAGCGTAAGATTTTGTAAAATCGATACCTGATTGTGAATTTACAACTGTGTCAGTTAAAGATGTGGCTTCAGTTTCGATATATGCATTAGTAGTTTTGTTTTTTGCACCACTTAAATATTTAGCAATATCGCGACTTACAATTCCACTATACTCTGTTTCACTTGTCCAATTTTTAAAGAAAGGATGAACTTCATAACCTTTTTCTTCATCACCATCTTCGTACTCTTTAACACTTATAGCAGTTACTTCGCCATCGTTTTCTCGATCGAATTTAAAAGCTTTTGGTGTGATTGTTAAAAAGACATTTCCTAGTTCATCAGTATATTGTGGAAAATCGAAGAATTTTTGAAATTCTGCATCGTTAGCAACACATTTAATTAAGTTCCCATTTGTCGTGAGAGTAAGTTCAACAGCAGCTGCATCATGTGTTCGTGCTAGAATAGGATTTTCGTTTCCAATTCCAGAAACACCATAAATCTTTGCTTGCTTATTTACTTTAATTTGGTTAACTGCTTGCTGTATACGTCTATCAACCTCTGTTTCATCAATAAATACAACACTCTTTGTTTGTGACATTCTCTATTCCTCCATTCTATAAATTAACTTCAAATGAATATCGACCATTTCCTAAATTGCCTATCCATTCTTCATAAGTAAATGAGTATCGGCCGTTCCCTAAATTGCTTATTTTTGGGACTTCTTTCCATTTATCTACGAAATCGTCTATTTTCTTTGCTGTAGCATTATTTTCCGACTTTGTTGCATATGAAATTGCAGCATCGGTTTTTGATAAAAAAGTAGAATTAGCATCTTCAGTGGAAATTTTTGTTCCTATAAGATTGGCTATTGTTGTAGCAAAGTTAGGATCATTTCCTAACGCATCAGCTAATTCTTTTAGTGTATCTAATGTTTCTATCGAACCATTAACTAATGAGTTAGACAATGTATTCAATAGTGTCTTAACAATTCCTAATGTTGCTAATTGAGAAGAATCAACTGAATCTTTGTCACTAGCAATCTTTGAATAAGGTATATAAGTAGCTGAAATATCATTTCCATTTGCATCTTGTTCCGCTTTTTTAACAATTGTAACTCCATCTAAAACATTGTTCTCATGAGAATCAACTTTTGAATCAACATTAGATATTAACTCTTTTAAAGTGGATTCTAAAGCATTAAGTTTTTGAGTAACATTACTTATAGATTCGTATGTAGTGCTGATATTATTTCCATTTGCATCTTGCTCTGCTTTTTTTGAAAGTATTGCACCAGATGTAATATCTTGTCGTAATTTTGTGACTAAACTATCAACTGTTTCACTAGATGATGAGAATCCATCAATAATTTCAGTTTGAAGATTTTTAATCCATTCAAAAATAACAATGAGAGGTTCGTATAATTTTGCTCTAATTTGATCTGCTGAAAGTCCTCTTCCACTTGGATTATCAGGAAGTGTTGCAGCTGATTTTGATTTTAAAAATTCTCGATCTTGTGTTTCTAATTGCGTTATATGTATTTCTCCCATAATATTATCTCCTTACTTTATTTTCGCATATAATAACATTAAATAATAAGTTAGAAAAATGGTAGTGATTATTTATTAAGTGTTAAACTTTTTACATCTTCACTCGAAGTAATCAATTCTGGTGTTATAACATTTTTCTTTTGTTCTTCCTGCTCTTTTAAATAATTTTGATATTCTTTTTGAGCTAGTTCTTCTTCACTTTGTGGAATGAATATTTTTTTATCTAAAGCATTTTTAAATAATGTTAACACTTTCAATTTATTGTTTAATTGTTCTGATTTAAGTTTTACATCAATTGTGCTCGATAACCATCCACTAGTTAAAGATGTCAGTATAGCTGCTATTCTACTAATTAAATTAGCCCACGCTTGGACATCGTCTCCGCTTGCAAAATCTTTTACAGTAAGTAAGCCCCAAATTAGAGAGATAATTAAAGAAAATGTTATTTTAAGTAATCTGTTTGACTTTTTATTAAATTTGATTTCTTTATCTAATTGTTTTCCAACTTCCAATACCGATTTTGAATTTGACTTGCCAAAAGCAGTTAAATAATAATTAGGATTTGATGCATCAAGTTTAATTTTGCCTCTTAAAACCTCTTCAACAGCTTCAATTTGATTTTCATCTAATTGCCTAATACAAAATTTATTTCCTTCATCATCAGTCTTTTCTATTGCGTGACTTTTTAATTCGAATAAATCTTTTAAATTGCAATATTTAATAATTTGTTTAGCTTTATTTATATCAATATTATTCATAACTAAATAATTGACTTTTTTGTCAAATAATTCTTGAGTTAAGAACCATTGAAAAAATTGAACGAAGTATATTAGAATATCATTTATTTCATCGAGAAAATTATTTAATTCAAATAGAGATTTTTGGTAAAGCCCACCAACTTTCTCCATTTGCTTATCAGTACCTATAGATTCTCCCATTAACAATCCAAAAACCATAATTCCCATTAAAAGAAGAGCGTTCCCTAACCATGTTTTAAGATTAAATTCATCATTGAATCCTAAATTGGCTATAGTCATAAAAACAACTAAGCCAATAAACCAAACAATAGATAAACATTTTATAATTTTTTTTAAATCTACTTTTTTTAATTTTTCTTTCATGGTACTAATCTCCTAGATGGTTTCGCTTGTAAGTAATAATTACCCAAATAAGAACTAGCACTCCTAAAGCAAGCAATACGAAGAATGTTAATGCATAAGGTGTTTGTAACCATTTGATAAAATCAAATCCAGTCATTATAGCGCCACTAATCATTGCTACAATGCCAATAATTAAAAATATACCACTTGCTAAGAACCAGCCCCATTTGTCTTTAATTAAAGCTTTAATTTTCTTTTTCTTATAAGATTTCATTTTTATTCCACCGCTTGCATCATTTCAGCTTCTTTTTTTGCTTCTTCTTCAAGCTTTTCCTTTCTTTCTTTTTTTCTTCTTGCTTTTTCATCTAAACCATTTTCGTCAATTATTTTTTTGTATTCTTCTATTCTTAAGAAGACTATAGATTTATTAACTTGATCAGCGGATGCTCCTGATAATATTCCGACTACTGTCCACATTAACATTTGACCTATTTGATTACAAATATTTGCTAAGAACATAAACGCTACTGCCCAAATCGCCATAACAGCAGCCATATAAAATAATGGCGATACATTCTTCTTTAACAAGTCATCACGTTTAGCAATCCCCCATATTGTTATTAAAACAGAGGCTAACAAAGTAGCAAATCCAAATGGCAATGATGGTCCAGATTTATTAAACCATTCATTCCAATGTATACCTGTTATTGTGGCTGCAGGAACAAGCGGAAAAATGTAAGTGCTGGCATATAAGGAGTATTTAGCTGTTTTCCATTTGTTATATCTAGAAATTGTTTTTGATTTATATTTTTTCATTTTAGACACCTACTTCAAGTTTTTTATTTGTTCATTAAGAATAACTATATCTTCACTTATGCCTGCTTTAATTGCATTAGGATCATTAACAGCAAGTTTAGTTTCAATTTCAGCAAGTAAGACTAATATTTGCTTTAATTCCATTAAATTCTCTGTTGCAGAAGTTTGACTTTCAATTTTTTTTATTAAATCATTAGTTGCTGTTTCAAATGCAATTCTTGTTTCATTGGCTATTTTATTGTAATTTTGACATTCTTTATAAAGGCCTGAAACATTTTTTATTAAATCTAAAACAATATTTATAATTTCTTTAATGTTATTATTGCTTTCTTGAATGTTATTCGCACTTTCTTTATTATTCTTTTTGTTTTTAAAATTACAGTATGCTGAAAAAATAAAACTTAAGACTGTAGTAACAGTTAACCCACTGCATAAAGGTACTATATAAGTATTCCAAGCATTTTCCACTTGGTCTTTAAATTCACTTAAATCATCCTTTTTGTCATCACTTTGGCTTGGCGTTGTAACTGTAACTTCTTCTGCTTTTGCAACCACTGCTCTTTCATTATTAGAAAGAGCAAAGGTGGTAGATAAAGATCCTAAGAATAAAATAGGTAATGCAATTCTCATAAATAATTTTTTACTTTTCATAATTATAATTCCTCCTTTAATCCCCACCATAACTTGGATATGGGATTGTATATATAATCGACATAGAACTTAATATAGAATTTGTGTTATTAAAATTCCTAAAACCAAAACATATAAATTTAAGTTGTGACAAGATTCTTTGAGTAGTGTAAGTTCTTGGCACTACATTTTTTTGCAAATCGACTTTTTGAAAGTTCAATTCATTAAAATCCATTCCCAATTGATCTTTGCTTATTTTTGCTAAAGTTCTCATTGTTTCAAATGGTATTTTATTGTTTGCATAAGCGACTTCCAATTCGCTAGGAATTCCCGTATCATTTGTTAGTGTCCAACTCCAAATTGTCTTAAAGTAATCAAGTGAACCCATATTATATGGTTTTGTGATAAAGTAAGATTCTACCGGCTTATAGCTGATTATTTCTGCTTTAAACGCTTTAGAAATTTCTTGATCGGCATAACGAATAAGATTTATTATTTGACCTTCTTTTTCAAGGCTGAAAGTAGAATCTTGTTTGTTGATTTTAACAATATTAAATTCATCCTCTAATTTATAACATAATGTTGCACGATATAATTCGGAAAGAACAATTTCATTACCTGTTATAGCATCATATAATTTGTAACAATCGTTTAATAAAGCATTTTCATCACTAATATATTTTTTTAAGTAATATTTTTTGTAATATGTTTTAAGAGAGCTATTTGGAAATGCAGCAATTTCATTTTCACTTTCTGCATGATTCAAATAGATTATTTTTTTCTCACTTATCATACTACTTACTTTGTTTACTTGCTCATAATTGGATTCGCCATTTGTAAGTCCAACTAATTCTAAACAATTTAAATTATTATTTACAAAGAAATCAACCGAACCACTTTTCACATTAGAAATTGTTCCAATTTGATAATACATATAAGATATATCTTCATTACTTGTAGGTATAATTTTGAATGTATAACTAATATTCTCTTCTAATTGATTGATAACTGCTTTAGATACAATTACTTCATCATTTTGTTCCCCTTCTGAAACTAATAGAGAACCATCTTTTCCAATAAACAATTTAGAAATATCATCATAATTTTTACCAACTTTATAGAATTGTCCATTTGAGTCTGCAATAAATAATGTAGAGTTATATTCCAACATAGAGGTTACATTTGTTAAATTTATAACCCACCATTCATATTGATTATTTACTTTGGTTTCATAATGCGTGAGAAATATTTTTTCTTTTAAAACAATATATAAATATTTATTATTAGTCCAAATAAATGAATTAGATAAATTGTATTTTTTAAGTTCTTCATCTATATAATAAGAACGCGAATTAGCATACCTTTGATTATCACCAATAATACCTGTTAAATCTAAACCAACAAGATTATTATCTTCTGATATAAAGACTGTATCACCATTAAAATTAGCAATTGTTTGTGGAGAAATACCTGCAACAGAATTATTGCCCTTAGATAACGGAAATTCCTCTTGATATAAAGTCTCGTTGTCAATTCCAGTCATAGCATTTCCAGAACCATCAATTGCTGTTACTAATGTCGGAGTTCTAAAATATACTGTAGTTTCTTTATCTGACTTATTCTTTAAAACAAGTAGCTTATCATTAGAAACAATATCGTATCCAATTACTGCGTTATCAGTTTCACCATAATAACAATATGAAGTATCTTCAAAATATCCAAAATTACCATTTATCATTGATTCATCTTCTAAGAATTCATAATCAACTTGGCCTGAATGCCAATCACAATTCTTAAAATCATCGTTTCCACTTACAAACAATCTATTTTTTGCATTATTGTTTCCAAATAGAATTCCAAATTTACAATTATTGATTTTATCCGCATTTCCCTCTACATAGCATGGATATTTAACAGTAATATTGTTACTACCATCAATTGGAGGGATATAGTCATCAAGTAAAATTACTCTAGCATTTTTTGTATCATCAAAAATATCATCTAAATATCCAAATACTTTAATATCTTGGATAATTTTTTCATCAGCTAATACTCGTGCTCCATCGGAATTGATTTTAGTGTTGGCGTTATTAGAATCATCAAATTCTGGAATTAAAATATACTTATCGTATATTGTTTCTCCATTTGGTAGTTCATATTCTTGTTGATAAATTGCAACAAGTTTATGTTTCTTTGTTGAAGAATACACATATTTTGAATTTACGGAAATTGTATATTCACATGAAACATTATAATTTGTTGCGCTTGTGATTCGAATTGTTTTGCTATTTGTTACATTTAAGAATTTTGTACCTTTTAAAGGAAAGATATTGATAGCTGATAAACCACTATTTAATTTTACTTGTAATTTTTTTTGAACGCCTGATGAATCTTTATAGAATATTTGAATTTCAGTGGTATCATTATCATTTAAAAAAGTATCATTAACATTATATTCTGTATAAACGTTAACAAGGCTAATTCCTGTTATTTCTGTTATTTCAACCACTTTTACATAGAGATTAGCTATATTATTTTCTGTGTTAGATTCATTAAACATATTTCGAACAAGAAGTTTTAAACATAATTCTTTTTCAAAATATGGCCCCATATCCAATGATAAATATTTTGATCCATCATAAGAAAATGAAGGCAATTCATCACAGCTTATAATAAACTCATCATCTTCTTCAATTATTTGTTTATTCTTAAAATAGCAGCTTTGTTTATAATCCGCATTTTCATATGAAACTATTACTTTTAATTTAGAATTATTTTTATCAGTTGTAACTGCGTTTATTCCATCGCTAATATTGCTATATGTCAATGGAAAATTGCTTGAATCAATTTCAATATTTGAAATTTTAGGCTTAATAAAAGTAAATTTATTAACATCAAGAGCATATTCAGTTTCTTCAATGACAATACTTATTGAAGATGGAATAGTTAAAATAAATGAATTATTAGTGAATGAATAGTTTGTAACATTTTCAACTATTCCACTTTGATGAGTTGCTTCGATAGTTAAAGAATCTCTAATTTTATTTAATCTATTGCCTAAAACAAAGTTCACATTATTCTTTAAAGCCACTGATGAAATTTTATCTTCATCAAATTGAATTATAAAAGAGCCAGAAACATTAGAAATAGGATCTAAAACAAAAATTCTTGTTCCATCATCTTTTTTGATTATTGAACTTCCAATAGTTAATCTTTCAGTTAATGCTTCATTTCGATAGAATTGCAGACTTGACAATTCGCTTATTGCTTCTGTGCTGCCGTCACTGTACACTCTTATAAAACTCATGCCACTTGGATAATGAAACAAAGCAGCGTTATTATCCCAATAATGTGTTGAATCGCTACTACCAATAATATTCAAACTTTTAGCTTCATATCTAATAACTGAAATTTCATAAGTTGCAGTTAAATTTTGCGAATAATTGTTTTTGTATGAAACCAAAACTGTATAAACTTTAGATCCTGTTGAAACATCAATATTATCTTGAATCGAATAGGTTACATTAGAGGAAATAATATTTTCTTTTATATTTCCTAAGCTAGATGAATTTTCATGTACTACTTCTTTTATTACTATATTAGAGGAATCAATGGTTATAGTTTCTCCATATGAACCACCAACAAAGTATTTTTTCTTTACGCTAGAAGTATCTAGCTTTAATTTAGATTCAGCGTAATCAATACAAATTTTCCATAAAACTTCTCTATATGTTTTAAATTTAAATGGTAAAGATAACATAGAATCCGTAAATAGCGATTCCGTTATTATTGATTTATAATTTGCAGGATATGATGTTAAGTATTTAGAAAAATCTGAATATTCTATTTCTTTAATAACTTCATCATTATGGTTATAACATTTTAGAATTGCATTCTCTCCAAAGTCTAATAGCTCATTAGCATGGAAATTTACTTTTGCATTGCTTAATTCAACTCTAACTATATAATCATCTGTTTGACCTTCTACAATAGCTGTAAATGTGTAGGTTAATAAACCAAAATACTTTGTATTTAATGAATATGTAATATCAAATTGCAAAATTGATTCATCCAATGAAACATTGTCACCAATATTAGAATTAACACTAGGATCTTCATTATATTCAATATCATTCAATGAAATAGATGTTCCATCAGAATATAAAAGATAACCACTATTTTTTACATCAATATTACTTGTACTAAAGATTTCGCCTTGTTTATATGAATTCTTAATAGTTATATTGTTGAATTTTGTATTTCCTGTGGCTAATTGAACGAAAGTTTTTGTGCCTGAAAAAAACACTGTTGTATTATCATTAACAGCATAAGAAAAAGATAATGTTGTAGCGTTATAATCCCAAATTGTTTTTGATAATCTAGATTCATCTAATGCTGTTTCAACAATTGTAGATAAAGTTTTATAATCATTCTTTCTAATGTATACCAAAGAAAAATGATTTAAAAAAGTGCTGTCTATTTTTTTGCCAACGTATATTTTATAATCAGTTTCATTTTCTTTAATTTCATATTTTTTTGTTCCAAAATCAGAAATTGTTAATGTCCAAGAAAAATATGTACCTGAAAATCTTGCTTCTATTGTAACTGAACCAATGTTTGATTCTGTATAATAGCCAGCGCTTGGAATTGTCTTATAATAATCTGCAGCGCTGCAAATTGCTGACCACGATTCATAGCTATTTGTACTTATTGTTTCAATAGAGCCAGCTGATGCTGATGAAATAGTCCTTTGTTGTTTAACTACTGTTATTCCTATTCCATCAAGATTTACTGGTTCATATGGCTCAAAAGATGTTTTTTGTGGATTTACTTTTCTTGTGTAAGTTGCCCATTGAACAGTTTTTTCAACTTCTTTAAAGACCATGTAATAATATTCTTTTCCACTATAAGTGCACTTGATAAATCCTTGATTTTCATAGTCAGGAGCAACAGCATTGTTTCCGTTTTTAATCTTTATATTATTCCTATCTGAATATTTAGTGATATCACCAGTTTTGAAAATTATAATTGCCCCAACAGTTAAATCATAAGGTCCAGACAAAGTGGTTTTATACTTTGTATAACTTTTCCCACCAATTGATAAAGTTCCATTAGAAGAAAAATAACTACTATAACTTGAACCGACAAATCCATTCCATCCTTTTGTGGCGAAAGAAGAATTGAATGTAGATTCTGTAAAAGGTAAAACATATGTATTGTAAAAATTATTAGCCATTATCAATTGTTCCCCTTTCCTCGATTATTAAAGAAAAATTAGCCATATCTTTTTTTGTGTCTTTACAAATTAAAGGTGCATCTAATGTATACTCATAAAATGTTGTTTTAGTTTTTTCAGTTTCATTTTTGGATGTACCACTAAGCATTTTGTTTTTTCTCCACATTGTTAAAAGATTGGCTTTATCTAATTGCGCCCTTCCACTAACTATCGAATTTTTATATGTTATAGAAATTGAAGTTGTTGGAATTGGTGTTAACAAACTATTCTCAACCGGAAAAAATTGAATTACTGATTCTCCATATTGATCTTTTAAAAATCTTAAACACATGTATTTATTTCCGCCTAAAAACCAAAATTTATTTCCACCAACAAAAGCAAAACTTTTATTATCTAAAAATTCATAACATTGGCTATAATATAGGCCGTCATTTCCTTTGACTGAATTCTTATTAAAAATAATTGGAAGCATTTCCATTTGTGAAGTGTTAAAATCTTTGATTTCGTAAAGTAATTTACCAACATGAGCGATAAAATGTTCTTTACCATCTTCTGCAACAAATTTCCATAATCCATTAAAATTAACGCCATTTTCTTTAACTACATCGTCAACAATTTCATCATCGAAATCTTTTTTAATGTATTTAAATGATTTAACATGATAAATTTCTTCAATACCATTTCTTTTTTGGACAATGCCATTTTTATAAATATAATTGAGTAAATCAATAGCACGTGAGCTATCAACCAAAAATCTTGGAGTTGAATAGTCAACTCCACCAAATTTTGATATTGTTAGGTTTTTTCTAGTTGATTGTGATAAATCATAATGCTTAAATGAACTTTTTTTCATATTACTCAATCCTATATTTTGTTGTTATTTTGTTTTGTGAAAAAGGTGTTTGTTGCTCTTCCAAATCATCGAAATATTGTTCTGAACGAGTTATATGCATATTAGCTAATTCAGGAGCAATTGGCTCAAGTAAACGGCCAGCTGCATATTCAATTATGTACGAACACATTGTTTCAGTAATTCCATAATCTTTTTTTAAATCAACATCTTTTTTTTCAATAATGTTGTTGTTATCAGTAAAAAAATAAATATCATCTTTAGAAAAGTGGCAAATATCTTGGATGTATTCAAGATATAATTCATTATCACTGTTTGAAGTAACAAGTAATTTATCTTTACCAAATTCTCTAAATTCAACATGTACATAATTGCCATTTAATAATGAAAATACATTTATAATTTTATTTATGTCGTAAGCCAAAGTACCTAAATCTATTATTCCGTTCTTATTTGCTTTTCCAATTAACTCAATTTTGTGCTTTATCTTATTTCGATCACTTAATCTATGAATAGCTTCGTTAATAGGTGAAAATGCATTGTTTATAGAATTTTTATAATCTAGATCATTATCATATTCTCCACGAACAAAAGCTTCATATGTAAAACCAGTATCTTCAAGGTATTTTACATTTTTTACAACTTCATATACTAATTTGGATAATTGCATAAACTACCTCCATTTTGGCGGAGATTATAGGATTTGAACCTATGCTGCTTTTAGGCACTAAATGGTTAGCAACCATTCCCCTTAAACCACTTGGGTAAATCTCCATTTAGAACTTTTTTTAACGAAGAAGTTCATAACTTCGGCTATATATAGGAGAACGATAGCAAGCTAAATAATTCCTTTTCGAAGCAATAAATCTCGAACAGTTTTTGAAACTTTAACATCTTCACCACCAGGAATTTGAATGGCAACTCCATTTACATAAACACATTCAGTTACATAATTTGGATTGTTTTTGTCTGCTCTAATCCTGATTGAAATTTGTTCTTCTTTTTTTAAAAAATCTAATGTTTCTTCTTCTGACAAAATCATAATTTTTCCTCCTAGATTTTGAATAGAGGCATGAGAACATTTTTCATGCCTCTAAGTTTTAATAATTAAATAACTTCAACAGTAACTAATGTTGCTAAATTGCCTTTTTCAACTACAATACGTGTTAAGCCTTTTTTAATTGCTTTAACTTTACCTTTTGTAGTTGCAGGTGTTACTGGGTTTGTTCCAGCTGCAGCTGTTGCGGCATCTACAGTAGCAATCGTTGCATCTAATGATGAATAAGATACGCTAGATTGAATATCATTACCATCGCCATCTGTTGCTGTTAATTCATAAGTTTCACCAACTTTAAGTTTTAACACAGAAGCATTAACGTTAATGTTAGAGGCAGCTTCATTTGTTCGAACTAAATGTGAACGTTTTGTATTATCGAATACATCAACACTTGCAATATCTGTTGCAGATTGATAACCAGTAACACAAATAGCGTCATCAAAAACATAAAATCCGTGTCCATCAACATGTAAGCCAATAGCACCTCTTTGTTTTAATGGGTCATTTCCTAAACCACCTAATGGTGTGAAAATAATTTGTGCATTTAAATTATCGTAAGAACAAATACTTACAGGGAATTCATCTTTTGATGTTTTACCATATGCAATAAATGGATAACCTTTAGACGAATCTTTTTGGAATGCTTGTAAACGAGATTTAATAACTCTAAATCCGCCAATTTCACCAATTTCACCATTAACAACAGCTTCTTTTTCTGTTGTATGTGTAATAATATCTTTATAGGCTACAAGCATTTTATCTGCAACTTCAGGAGCAACTTTAAGTTTGTAGAAGCCTCCAAATGTCACAGCATTATTTTTATAAAGCATCGTTGACAATTGTAATAAGTCTGTTAATTTTAATAAATCAATACTAGTTACAATATTTGCTGAAGAAAGATATGCATCAGCAATTTTTTCATCATGATAAGTTTTAAAAAGGTTTTGTAAAAATTTGCTACATCTCTTTTTGATGTCAGTCCATGCGTGATTTAATGCTTTGTTAGTAAAAGGATAGAACCAACCATTTTCGTTAACAGCAACTGAGAATTCAGCTTCGTTAATTTTTTCTGGATCAGGTGTAACACCTTCTACTAATCCGTTTTTATATCTATCGGATGTCTTATCGATTTTTGGTAGATATGAACGTGTGAATGTCATAGATGTTTTATTTTCATCTAAAGGAACATGATTTACTTCACTAAATAATTCTCCTTCATGTTCGGCTGAATAAATAATAGAATCATTGATTTGCTCTTTTTCCTCAATTGGCAAATCTCCTAATTTAATAATTTCTCCAAAAGTTTTCATAATTTTAAATTCCTCCTAAATCACTTTTGTTTTTAAGGAACTAAAATCACAATTTAAGACTAAATAAGTCCTTGTCTTTTAAGCTCCTTGATTTTTGCTTCATGACTTAATTGAGAATATGAAGATTTTTCTTTTTGCTTTCCTCCACCCGCGCTAGGTGATGAACCATTTTTTCTTGCTTCCTTGTTCTCTTGCTCTTCTTCTTCATTCTTTTTTGCTGATGAAGAAAGAGAGTTCTTTAAAGTCATAAATTTTTCATAAATTGTCGTTAAGGGTTGTTTACCAAGTTTTTCACTAGCGTAATCATTGAACAAAGGATCATTTAAAAGACTTTTTATATCAACTGTTTTGTATTTACTTCTAAAGTCTGTTATATCACTTTTGATTTTTTCCTCTTCGGTTTGTCTTTGCTTAGCATCATTGGATTTTTTTAAATCATCTTCGCGCGCCAATTTTGATAACTCTTCTGGCAAATCGTTGATTGGATCACCGCCACGAGCTTCAATCTCACATTGAATTTCATAGATTTTAAGATCGTGTTTATCCTTAATAGGCTTTTTGGTAAATTTGTTTTCTTTTACAGAATCCAATTTCCCTTTTTCATAAGCCTCTTTGCGAATACGCTCTTCATTTTCTTGTTTTTCCCTTTGCTCTTTTTCTCGTCTTAAACGAGCTTGTCGAGCATTTTCCTCTCGTGATTGCTTTTTCTTTGTCTCTTCTTCATTTGAATCTTCTTTATTAGAATCATCCTTATTGTGATTTTCATTTTCGTCATCTGAAGAGTCATCATCGAAATCTTCATCATCGAGTAAATCTTCCTCGTCTGAATCTTCTCCAAATAATTGAAGATTAAGAGGGAATTTTAATTTGTTTTCTTTTTCCATTTTTCTATCTCCTGACACGGTAGTGGCTACCGAATGACATTTTTACGCTTTTGACTTGCGAATATTTTGATTTTTGCCCTATTCAATGGGAAATATAATCAAAGCCTAAAGGCTATTGAGTATCAGTAGTTATATCAGAGCCAGAAATTCCTCTAGAATTGAGAGATTTTCCAGCTCCTTCTGTAACTTGGTTATTAGAAGCTTTTCCAGAAATCATTTGATTTTGTGCGCCAATCAATTTATTGGCAACACCAATTTTTTGAGTAAATTCTTTCATTAAATTTTCTGCATAATTCTTTCTGTATTCACTTTGTGCTTCTAATTCTTTTGCATAGTTAGCCATTTGTTGCAAGCTTTGAATCGCTTTTGCTAATTGTTGTTTTAATTGATAGTTTTCACTTTGTTTTTGTCTCTCAATAACAGCTTTTAAAGCGTGCTTTGTATGTTGAGTAACTGTTGGATTTACATTTATATACATTTCAAGAATTTCTGGGTCCATATTTTGAATTCCACCATTCATTAACAATGTATCCCACATTTGTGATTCAGCAAGTTTACTATCAACAAGACCTTGCATAACATCAATATTGATATCAAAGTTAGAACCATATATTTCTTTTCCAGAGAATTCTTTGATTCTTATCTTTTTAGTTGGATTACTTAAATCAACATTACCAATATCTAATTCAGAACCTTGTTCTCTTAAAACTGTTTGCTTTTTCTCTAATCTCTTTCTAGCTGCTTCATCTTTTTCAACTTGATAATCTTCTTTTTCATATGTGTATTTAGCTTTATCAACATAGAACTTATAAAACATCAATCGAATTGCTGCTTTGTCTTTGCAAAATTTCCAAAACAATTGTTGTTGTTGTTCAATAGAAGAATTTGCTTGTTTAATCATTTGTTGAATTGCATAACCAGAAATATCTTGATTAGATACCGAGCCATCCATGACGTCATTGAAACCGCCAAATACTCTAGCTAGGGCGATAAATTTATCAATAAATTCAATAACACCATTAGGCATAGGTTGACTTTCGGCAAATTTTATTCCCCAGCCATTTGTAAATCTTGAATGATCGGTAATTACTTGGCCGGGCTCGTTAGTTATTTCTTGGCCAGCCAATGCGCCTTCTTTTGCAAAAATTTTATTATAAGCATTATTTTCAACACATTTAAGCATCATGGATATTGCAAAGTTAATTCCTTTTTGTGTTGGTATTAACCCTTTGATATCAGATCTTCCGTAAAACGAATTGTTGATTTTGAAAAGTTCTAAATCAGCAAATGGATATAATGAGAATTTTTCCTTGACAGTTTTATAATCACTATCTTTAAATTCGTTACTTTCGTGCATTTGAATTATTAAATCTTCATAATCTATTTTGTAATCTGGTACTTTTTCAAAATAGTCATCGCCTTTATCAGATTGTATTTTTTTCTTATAATCATCGACTATTTTCTTTACTGTTTTTTTCATCGACTTACTAACTTGCGGAGAAAGAGGATGTGGATATTCAAAGAGATCTACGTTTTTTGTGGAACACATAAAATACACTTCTCCATTGATTCTAAAAAATCTTGTATACAATGTGGCAAGTCCATGATTGATAAATTCTCTATCTTCATCTTGAGAATAATTATCAGGAACAATGCTCTCTTGAATTTTCTTTTTTTCTGTATCGGATTCTCTTTCTACCATATCGCGAAGAGCGCCGACTTCTTCATCCTTCCAAAACATTACCCATTTTTGATTTTGAATATCTTTTAAATGTGGATTAGCTACTGCAAATTTTAGAATATCTATTTGCTCTAGAACGAGTCCACCTTTATAAATTCCTTTGTATGATGTATCATCTTCATCCCATCGATAATACACAACGGAAGTTCCATTATTTAATGAGTCTAAGCAACTTTGAAAGTCTTCAGTTTTTTCGTTTAACTTTGACATATTATATTCATCAAACCTTTGAAGTTCAGTGCAATCAATGTTTTCATTATCGGAAACAAATTGAATATAACGCGGAGTACCTACAATTTTTGCTGCTTTTAAGTTTGAAGAAAACGAGCAAACGTTAAGAGTGATTCTTAACATATTTTTGAAATTTTTATTTGGATATTGTTCACCATTATAAAAATTTTGAGCTTCTTGAACATATTTATTGAAGTTAGTTTTTCCCTTCCATTGTTCATCCAATAGAAAAAGACTATAGTTTATTGTTTTACTCGCTTCTTGTTCCATTTGGATCATACTCCTCTACTTTCGCAGCAAACATTTCCTTTATCTCATCAGTAATTGATCGTGCTCCTTCTTTTTGAGCTTTACTTTTGTTTTCTTGAGTAACAAGAATAGTTTGCTTAAACTCTCTTAATTCTTGAATTTCTTTTTCTAATTCAGGAATTTGCTTTATCTTAAGAAGATCTTCTTCAGTAATACCAAGAACGCAAAGTGCATTTATGATTCTTTTTGCATTTTTAAATTCTCTATTTGTAATTTTTGTTATTCCTTTTAATCCCATCTTTGATATACCTCATCATCTTCTAATAATTTGTTTTTTGGTTTTTTAAACATCCTAAGCGTTTCAATTGGCTTATTTTCATTTCTGTTAATTGGTATAGCCAGTTGATTATGCCTGCATAAGAATATTCCACACATAGCCATAACTAAGTCATCGTGGTTTCCATTAGTTGCTTGAACTTTTTCCTTTGAGGTTTTATCATTTCTAACAACTTGGAAAGTTTCCATTTCGCAAAGCGTTTGATAATCGTTGATCATTTGATAATCTTCACGGAATGCAATTGCAAACATATCTATTTGCGCTTGTCTGTTTTTAGTTGTTGTTTTATAACCAAGTCTGTTTTGAAATCTATTAGACAAATCTTCATAATCTTGCTCTTGATAAATGTTTTTATAACCTGTTTTTTCGATAACGTGAAGTAAATAACTTGTTGTATTAGTTTCTCCACTAATTAAGGCTTCGTTATAATAAACACCTAAACAATAAAGTTGCTTTGCTACTACATCTGCATCACATTTATTTCGCCAATAGACTGCCACTTGTTTCATTGTACAATTATCAATAACTTGAATTGCGTAGTAGTCTTCGCCGCCCATAGCTGGGTCGTTATTGACAACATAGAAATGAGTTGGATCAGGCTCTTCATATATTTTGATGCTACCCCCATCAAACTCTACAAACTCTATTTCTGTAATCTCTATTTGAGAACCATCAGGAGAGTAAGAAATATTACAATTGAATTCTCCTTTTTTTAACCATCCAGTTTTTAAAACTTCTTCTTTTCTTTTTTGAATTAACTCCATATTGAATTTTGAGTTTCCAGAAGTAATAAAAGCCTCGGATGGACAAGAAGGATGTTCTTGTCTTAATTTCTCAAGATTTCTATGCATCATCATGTACATAGAGTGATACCAAGCGATTTGGTTAAGTGATAGAGAATATTTTTCAACCATTTCTTTTTCAAAGTCTAATAATTCAAATCCAGAATACTCAGTTGAATAATTAGGATTCGAATACCATGCAAAGAATTTAGGTTGATATTCTCCATCGCCACTTGCATCTTGATCCCAAATGACTTTATAAGCATTAACACCATTAGCTGTTGTTTCTAATGTGACAATTGAATCTTTGTTTTCGATATCAATTGTTTGGAGAACGGATGTAAGTGTTTCTTCTATATCGCTCCAGAATGCTACTTCCGATAAATGCAAGTATTGACATGTATCAGAACGACCAGCATTTTCACCTTGAACGACAATTTTTATAGAGGATTCATCGCCATTACCATAGGTAATTACTAGTTCCTTAGCATTTGATTGCTTTTTTGGAACAAGTTTTCTTATTGCGGGTGGCAAGTTTTCATACATGAACTTGTACTTTTTAAATAAGTTAGTTGCGTGCTCTGCTGTATCAGCAATGATTACTGCTGTTTTGTTAGGAGAAAAAATTGTTAATGAAAAGTATACTGCAGCTATGAATGTTGACATACCTAATTGTCGAGCTTTAAGTATATCGAGCCACATTCTTTCCCCGCGCCTTTTTCTATCACACAAATCTTTATAGACCTCAATTTGATCGATATTTAATTCGAAAGCAATTTTTCGTCCGCGTTTGTCTTTAATTCTCAAATAGCGTTCGATAAATTTCCAAACTGGTATTGAATGAACCTTTCCGCCATATGACAAATCAATTTTTAAATCCAGCTGATATTCTGAAAGCAATTGATCCGCAAGCGTGTTTTTGTAAAGTCCACTCTCGATTCCATTATTAAGAACCGGAATCATCTTTTACCTCAATATCACCAAATAAAGATCCTAAATCAGCATTGACATCAACCTCCACTTTGTTTTCACCCATGATTGTTGATAAGTCCTTTAATTTTGAAGTGCTAGGATTTTCAATTGCTTCTGCAATCGTTTTTGTTGCAACTACATCGATTATGCTTATTCTTGCTTTTTCACCTGTTTCAAGTTCTAAAGGAATTTCAGCACCAAGAATTTTTTTCACAGATTTTTTTACCAATGTTGCATCTTTCATATCATCGACTTTGCTAGCATATCCACGATAAATGTTTTGCTCCATTGGAGATAGAAATTCTAATTGTGATCTAATCTTCTTTTTCATTGCATTACACCTCACTATCATTGTAAGTTTTTGATTGTCAATACTACTAGGTAGAAAAAAGGTAAAAAGGCTAAAAATGAGAAAAATTTAAAATTGAGACATTGTTATACATGCCCGCCCTCCCATTGATTCGCCGGTATGGGGGTGGGGGTCTCTTGGCTTTCTTGATGCTTTTATTATTGCTTGGTGTCTTACTTTTTAGATGGGTTTCAAGTGATAATTGCAAATATTCCCTTACATATTCATTGATATAATAAAAAAAGCCCTTAAATAAGGCGTTTTTTAATGTTTGGCTCAATTCATAGAGATTGAACCATATAAACAT
>ERZ1106943.158-NODE-158-length-96734-cov-8.081010_pt1 | contig 96734 bp, 82 predicted proteins | sample MGYA00403671_ERZ1106943 | MGnify/ENA primary metagenome ERZ1106943 (study PRJEB35170, sample SAMEA104062427) | human gut metagenome | biome: human gut; feature: human-associated habitat; material: faeces | place: Denmark | collected 2012-06-14 ...
TGGGAATAAATGCGACTTTCTTGTTATCAATTTCTTCTTTTATCAAACTTCCTACGCTTGAAAAATGCGAAAATAAAAACAGTTTTCATCCATATCCTCCTTAATAAATTCTAATTTATCGTTTTTAACTAAATTAAGGTAACACCGCACAAATGAGATAGTGCCTTAAATTATGCTACTTCTTTGTAAACTTTTTAACCACTTTGATTATACTCGCAACTTTATAACTTTTTTGTCGATTTGGTCTATACATTAGAGGAGTATAGTAATAAAAAGTAAAAGTTTATTGTGTTAAATAGCGTCACTTAGCAATTCACTAACTAAGGTCTCAAATCAAGCGCCTGTATTTATATATTGATTCGAACTACGGATTTAAGCACAAAAAAAGGTTTGAAACAGCAATTACTCCTGTATCAAACCATTACTTCTTATATGGTGGCTCAACCCAGGATCGAACTGGGGACACAAGGATTTTCAGTCCTTTGCTCTACCTACTGAGCTATCGAGCCAAATGGCGGAACTGACGGGAATCGAACCCGCGGTCTTCTCCGTGACAGGGAGACATGTTAACCGCTACACCACAGTTCCATTGGTTGCGGGGGGAAGATTTGAACTTCCGGCCTCCGGGTTATGAGCCCGACGAGCTACCAGGCTGCTCTACCCCGCGATAATAAGATGGCGGAGACTAAGAGATTCGAACTCTTGCGGGACTTGCATCCCCTACCAGTTTTCAAGACTGGACCCTTCAACCACTTGGGTAAGTCTCCATAAGATAATGTTTGTTGGTGGACCCTATAGGATTCGAACCTATAACCAACCGGTTATGAGCCGGGAGCTCTGACCGTTGAGCTAAGGGTCCATATTGGTAGCTGCGGGGGGATTCGAACCCTCGACCTGCCGGGTATGAACCGGCCGCTCTAAACCAACTGAGCTACACAGCCATTGAGTAAAATAAATGGTGGAGCCAAGGGGGATCGAACCCCTGACCTCCTGAATGCAAATCAGGCGCTCTCCCAGCTGAGCTATGGCCCCACGTCATTAAGCGTAACTTTGTATTTATCTCTTACGCAATAAATAATATATCGAATTAAGATGAATAATGCAAGTGTTTTTTTTATTTTTTTCAAAAAAAATTGTTCGTTGCACCAAACAATTGAAAAAGGTGGCATATTTTTTTAAATACACCACCTAAATTACAGTGTTTATTGAGATACTTTATCAAAGAAAGCAATTAAAGTATAGTATCCGCTTGTTGTACTGCCAAACATAACAATTATAGTTGTTTTTCCTGATGGATCAACACAATTATAAGAAGTTCCATTAGAAGATTGGTTAACTGACCAATTATTAGCAATCAAGTCTTTTACAAATTGCGTACCGGCTTCTACACCATCAATAGCAACTGCAAAATATGAATCGTATCCTTCTTCACTAAAAATCATATATTCAAAGCTGCTAGCATTAATTGTTGGCAATTCTAAATTAGGATTATTAGTTAAGAACAAGCGAATATATTCTAGTGGGAATGTTGTAGAGGTAAGAGTTGAATTAGCGCCTAATAATTTAACTGGTGCATTTTCACCAATTGTTATAGATAACATAGCAATAGATTTATCAGTAGCAGGAATTAAAGATAATGACACATTGACTGTATTTTTATTACTATCGACATATGTTCCTTTAATCACTCCATCTTTAACTTCACTAATTTTCAAAATGTTACCACCTATATTAACAACATATTTGCTAATAGATACACTAGTGCTACCATTTAACCAAGTATTTACCATATTACTAGGAATATTCTTAGCAATCTTAAGATTTTCTTCCATATCATTTAATTTTAAGAAAGAAATCGCACTATCATCATAGTCACCAAAGGTCATCACATTTTTAGATATTACAGTTGTTGAGCTATCATTAATTGCTGCTTCATATTCATAAGAGACTTTCATGTTTTTATCGGCATCTAATTCAATAGATATTTGCGATACATATTCTTCTGAACCATCATGTAATAAATACTCGCCAACGTTACTAGCATCATCAGCATTTCTTGTAACGTATTTACCATCTTTATATTCAAACATATCCGGAGAAATTTGATTCATACGTGGATAATAGATTGTTTGTGATAATTCTACATTTTCATAAGCATTGGTAACTGTTAAATTACCATCTTCATCAGATTTAAATATTACTGTACCACCAACTGCATCAGAATGGGCAAGTCCTTGTCTAGATGTTACATTGGTTTTTAAATTGTTATTTTCAATGTAATATAAATTTTCGTTCATATAAACATTTGTTTCTACTTTTTGTGATTGTGAACTACCGCCACTTACTTTATAAGTATTATTGCTAGTAATCTTAGCTTTTGTTCTACGGCCTATTTTATCAAATGCTTCTTTAAGAGCATTAGCTTCAGCATATGTGTCATAGGCTGTTAGTTCACATTTTACTTCTGTTGCGCCTTGATAAGTAAAAGTAAAATCACCAAGATCTTTATAAACGATATTGTTGTTCGAAACATATTCTTTTGATTCGAAAGTAACACCGCTTATCTTATCATTTTCAACAGTTACACTCATTTTAGCAATTTCCACACTACTAGGATCATAAGCGCCAATTTGAATAGCGCCCATAGCTACAGCAGCAGCAATTGCCGTTCTTGTATCAGCATTAACAACCGAATAAGTACCATCTGCTTGTTTGACAAAGTCCTTTACTGAAACAATACTATCAAAGTCATTATCGAAAGACCAAGTTGCTGCTCCGCTTCCGCTTGAAGAAGAAAGGTATTGAAGTTTAATAGTGTTATCAGCAGCATGATACCATTGAGCGACATAGCCATTAGAATTAACAAATTGTGCATTAACATCTACAACTTGGGAACTTGTTTTAGCATAAACCGATAACTCGATACCACCTGTTTGGTATCTAGTTTTTAAAGAAATATTTAATCCTGTTGAAGAAAAACCTGATCTTTGAGCATAAGTATATTTTCCCTCAACTGTGTAAGAGTCAAAGATCGATTTTAAGGCTGTAAGAGAAATATACTCTTTTTTATTGGTAGGATTAGGTGTTGGACTAGGATTACTACCACCATTGTCACAAGCCACTAATGCCATCATCATAGCAGGTATTAATAAAAATATTTTTTTCTTCATAATTTTATCCTCCTTTTAATTCGTAGAAAGAAAATAATTGCATATATTATAGCTCTTTATTAATAAATAATAAAGCATTTTTTTACTTTATTAATCAAAATGTTAAAATTACTTATTAACAGCGCTGTTTTTTACTCTATTTTCAACTATTTTTTTCAATTCTTTCAAATAATTATCATCTAAACACATTGTTTTTCCATCTACATCAGATAACTTAGCAACTGGTTTTCCATTTATTCGTTGTAATTTGATAACAATATTTAATGCTTGTTCATTGGTATCATTTGAACAATATGTTCCAATTCCAAACGATATAGTTGCGCGATCTTTAAAATAGTCAAATAAAGCTTGTGCTTTATCAAAGTTTAAACTATCACTAAATAACAATGTTTTTTCTTTTGTGTTTATTCCTAATTTCTCATAGTGAGAAAGAATTTTTTCTCCCCATTCATACGGATCTCCAGAATCATGTCTTACACCTTTATAACGGCTTGCATTATTAAAGTCAAAATCTAGTAAAAATAAATCAGTAGTTAATGTATCAGTTAATGCTATTCCATTTGCGCCTTTATATTCTTCATACCAATCATCCATTGTATATTTATTATCAAAAGCAATTTCTAATCCATCAATTCCTTGATACATTTGCACCAATTCATGAGCGTATGTACCAATTGGTGTAACGTTATATTTCATTGCCAAATAAACATTAGATGTACCAACACAATTTTTAGTTTTTGTCACAAACTCTTTAACCATATAATCTTGGAATTCACGTGATAGTCTCCTACGGCATCCAAATTCCGCAAATTTAAAAGTATATGTACCATTTTGCATTTTATTTATTTTAACATCTAAATGTTCTTTTGCTTCTTTTAATAATTCTTGATAATCATATTTTAAACGGAAATATACCTCATTAATTATTTCTAATAAGTAAATTTCAAAAGGCATAGCTAAATAACATGGTCCTTTCACCACACATACTAGTTCTTTTTTATCATTCAAATGGCAATCAACATAACTTCTATTCAATTTAAATGTTGATAAGAATTTTATATAATCATCTTTAATAAAAGATATTGAACTTAAATAATTTAATTCTTCTTTTTGAAATGTTAAGGTACACAAATGATCAATTTGCTCGTTTATTTCTTGTAACATTTCTTCGTTAAATTTAACATGTTCATTACGACACTTAAAATGATATTCTCCTATTGGTTTTTGGTATTTGTGAAACATTAATTGATTCATATTAAATTTATAAAAATCGGTGTCTAAAAGACTTTCAATAATTGGTTCTAATTTCATTTCTTTCACTCTCCATTACGCTTAGTAATATATCATATTTTTTTTAAAAAAGCATTCTAGACCGCTTACATTCAAAATAATTGTTGCAAAAGTAGTAAAAATCAGTTAATATTCATTCGTAAAAGACAGTTCGTTGTTGCCATCCTGTCTATAAATAAAACCAGGAACAAAGTATCTTGACTAATATTTTCAGGTCCTTTGTCTTGGACCTGTTTTTTTGTTATTAGGAGTGTGTTATTTTATGAAAAGCAAATTAAAAAAAGAATGGAATGAGTTCATTACTCTCACAAGAAATATTCCATCCATATTTGTAACGCTATTTATCGTTAGCGTCGTTGGTATGAATTTATTAGCGAATAAAAGTATTAATATGCCTGTGTCTTGGTTAGCCTTAGATGCTGGAATATTATTATCTTGGGTTTCGTTTTTAACAATGGATGTTATTACCAAACATTTTGGATTAAAAGCCGCGAACCAATTAGCGGTATTAGGTGTAGTTATCAACTTATTTGTATGTTTAATTTTCTTTATTGCTAGTATTATTCCTGGTGTCTGGGGCGAATCTTATGTTGAAGGAAGCCAAGATATTATTAATAATGCTCTTAACAATACATTTGGTGGCACTTGGTATGTATTATTGGGATCAACAACCGCATTTTTGGTTTCCGCATTAGTAAATAACGCCATTAATTTTACCATTGGAAAAATAGTTAAAAAAGATAATTTTACTACATTTATTTTACGCACTTACATTTCAACAATGATAGGGCAATTTATTGATAATCTTACTTTTGCTTTAATTGTTTCTTTATCTTTCTTTGGTTGGTCAATTGTTCAATGCTTTACATGCGCTCTTACTGGCGCTATAGTGGAATTACTATTTGAAGTAATATTTTCTCCATTTGGTTATAAAATTACCAAAAATTGGTCAAAAGATGGTGTTGGAGAAAAATACTTTAATTTATTAAAAGCGAATAAGGGGGATTAATATGGATAATATTGTATTTATTACCGGTACTAGTAAAGGAATAGGAAAAGCTATTGCGGAACTCTTTTTAAAAAAAGATTTTATTGTCTATGGTTTAGATCGTTTAGAAGCATCTTTAGAAAATAAAAACTACCACCATGTATTAGTGGATTTATTCAAAGACGAACTTCCTAATTTGCCATCTTGCAATATCCTAATTAATAACGCTGGTACGCAAAATGATAATGATATTGATAACAATTTAAAAGCTGTAATAAGAGTAACCGAAAAATATGCTTTTCAAGATAAAATCAAATCTGTTTTATTTATCGCAAGTGCTTCTGGAAATACTGGTGCCGAATTTCCTGAATATGCTGCTAGTAAAGGCGGTGTAATTGCTTATATGAAAAATGTGTCGTTACGCTTAGCTAAATTCCACGCCACTTCTAATTCTATTTCTCCCGGTGGAGTTATTACCGATTTAAATGATCATATCTTAAAAAGTCCTGATTTATATGAACAAGTACTAAATGAAACTTTGTTGCATCGTTGGTCAAATGTAGAAGAAATGGCTAAGTGGGCTTATTTCATTACTGTTATAAATGAATCTATGACCGCACAAGATATTTTAATTGATAACGGAGAAGCCGCTAAATCAAACTTTATTTGGTAATTAGAATCGATTAAGTTCGATTCTTTTTTTGTCTTTATTGATAATAATTTGATAGTAAGTTAAAAACGTCACTCAAATAATATGCTATATTTAATCGAAAGGTCATTTATAAACAATTATGAGAAAATTTAAAATTGGACAAATTGGTATAGGGCATAATCATGCTGCCGGTCATATGGAAGCATTTCGTCTACATCCAGACTTATTTGAAATTATTGGATATTCAGAAAATAATGAATACTGGATTAAAAAAAGAGGAAATTTACCTTGTTATCAAGGTATTGCCCGTTTAAATGAAGATGAATTAATCGAAAAATGTGATGCACTTCTTATTGAAACTGAAGTTCCAGACTTAATGAAGGCTGCACAAAAATGCATTGATCATAATAAACATATTCATCTTGATAAACCCGCTGGTGAAAACTTAAAAGAGTATGAAACACTACTTAAAGAGGCAAAAGAAAAAAATCTTATTGTGCATTTAGGATATTTATATCGCACTAATCCAGCGGTAAAAAAAGTATTTTCTATTGTTGAAAGTGGCACAATTGGAAAAGTACTTTATATTGAAACCTCTATGTCCGCACCACGCAGTAAAGAATATTTAGAATATCTTTCAACATTCAAAGGTGGAACAATGTATATTTTTGGCGGACATATTATTGACTTTGTCTTACGTTTAATGGGCGAGCCAAAACGTATTGAGCCTATATTATTCCGTTCAGGGACGGAAGGTTTTAATGGAATTGATAATGCAACTGCCTTATTTTACTATGATAAAGGAGTAAGTGTCATTCGTACTTCTGCAATTGAAACCGGAGGGCATTTAAGAAGAGAATTAACAGTCGTGGGAGAAAAAGGCACTGTTTCTATTTCTCCATTTGAACGTCCAACAATCAAATGGCTAGCTATACAAAATGGATTAGAAGATTCATATGATAAAATGGCGGATACCACCACTATTGAATTTCCTACTAATTATAATCGTTATGACGCTTTCCCAGAAGAATTCTATGAACGTTTATGCGGAATAAAATCTAATGTATATGATTATGACTATGAACTAACTTTACACAAATTATTATTAAAAGCATGTGACCTCATTAAATAAATTATTATTTTTTTAAATCTTTATAAGTATCAAGAACAATATCTTTTAAAAGTTCTTTATCATCGACATCACTAACCAAATACATTGGTTTAGCACCAGGGTATGGAATGGTTTCTTTCATTCCATACTTTTTATTTTCTTTAACAATTTTTATGAGTAATCTATCATCATATATTCCACCAATTAGAACTTGGTGATAATAAAGTAAAAATTCCCCCATCATTGAGCGATAGGTAATATTATCTAATAAATCAAGTTGTTCAAGAACAAAATCTAAATATTCTATTTTACTAGCCATAAGTTCAATCTCCTATTTTGATTCGGTCGTCTTTTTTTATGTTCGACCATTTTTGTAATATGTTAAGAATGTACTCTGAGTACAAAAAAAGGCAATAAATTAATATCGCCTTAATCAATCAAATGGTCGGGAAAACAGGATTCGAACCTGCGACCCTCTGGTCCCAAACCAGATACGCTACCGGACTGCGCTACACTCCGAACGCCGCGGCTTCCGCCGGAATTTCAATAAAAAAGCAGACCACCCTATCGAGCAGTCTGCCGATTTGTCGGGGAGACTGGATTCGAACCAGCGACCTCCAACTCCCGAAGCTGGCGCGCTAACCGGACTGCGCTACACCCCGAACAAGTGCCCTTATCGTTTTAAGAGCGCACAAAGATAAGTTTAAAATCCGAAAAGACAAAATTATTTCCGAAAAAACATTCTTCAAAAATAACGGACCGGACTCAAAAGCCCCGCAGCGGACGATCGCGGCCGCCTCGCAGCGCCCGGTCCGCCCCGGCGGCGGCGGCGGCGGAGGAGGCGGCGGAGGAGGCGGCGGAAAATCCCGGCTTCCGGAACAAGCGACCGATTTTTTTCGTATATTGATGCCGCAACGACGCTTTCACGGGCCAGGAGGCGCAACCGCCCCGGATGCAATCCAGTTTTGCGGCCGCCCGTTTTTTCATGTTTACAGACAATGACCGCCAAACTGCTGCTCATACTCCGCTTCTACCGCTCGGCGATGCTCCTCTTCTGCGGAGCGGCGAGCCTCGCCCTGGCATGGGTCGCCAAGGTCCACGGAACGCCGATCGTCCCGGCCCTGCTGTTGGGAAAGGCCTTGATTTACCCGCTTTTCCTCTACGTGTGGATCATCCCGCGCTATTCCGATGAATTCTACTATTACCGCAACCTCGGCATCCGCCGCCGAACACTGCTGGGCGTAAGCTGCGCGGTGGATTTCGGGTTATGCTGTCTTTTGCTGAACTATTCCGCCGCCCTGCTGCATGCCGCCCGCTGAAAAACATATTCTCGAAATCGACTCCGCAGAGCTGGCGTTCGGCGAACGGCGCATTCTCTCGGGTGTTTACCTGCTCGTCGAAACAGGCGGCGTGACGGCAGTGCTCGGGCGCAACGGATGCGGAAAAAGCTGTCTGATGAAGATTCTGTCGGGGTCGCTGAAAGCGGGATTCTGCTCGATGCGCATCGACGGGAAATGGCACAGACGGTTTACCGAAAAGGAGATTCGCTACCTTCCGCAGCATCCGTTCATTCCCGGATGGTTGCGGCTGGAACGCGCGCTCGGCGATTTCGGGCTGCAAAGGGAAGACCTGGAACGGTGGTTTCCGGAGTTCATTTCCCTGCGCGGAACCCGCATCGGGGAGCTGTCGGGCGGGGAACAGCGGATTCTGGAATGTTTCATCATCCTGCGCAGCCCGGCCCGGTTCATCCTGCTCGACGAGCCGTTCTCGCAGATTGCACCCCTGCACGTTGCAACGCTCCAAACACTCATCCGGCAGGAAAAGGCCACGAAAGGGATTTTGCTCACCGACCACATGTACCGCCACGTGACCGGCATTGCCGACCGGCTGTACGTAATGGCCGACGGGCAGGCCTATCCGTGCGAAAACGACGAAGACCTGGTCCGGCGGGGCTATCTGAACCATCTCTGAACGGTCACAGCCGGCGGTAGTGGCAGTAGAGCAATTCGCCGTCGTCGCCCCGCAGGTGCATGCCGCCGCCCTGGCAGTAGCGGAACATCGAGCAATCGGCGCATTCGCCCCTGCGCGCCCATTCGCGGTCGCGGAACGGCTCGAAGCGGTTCTGCCACACGTCCCAGAACCGATCCCGGTAGATGTTTCCCTGATGGTAGTTGGCGCGGATCGACGTGCACCCCGAAATGGCCCCGTCGACACGGATCGAAGCCACCGAAACACCCGCGGCGCATTGGTAGAAATGGTCGCGGACCTCGGCCTCGTAACCGCCCAGGAAGCCTTCGCAGGCATAGCTGACCTCGATCCGGCCCTCCTGCCGCGTGCGGCGGATGAACTCCAGCATCTCCCGGAACTGGGCGTCGGTCATCCGCAGCGTCGGGTCGTTCTTGGCACGCCCCATCGGGAAAATCGAGAAGAGCCGCCAGTGGCGCACCCCCTCCGAAAGGAGCATGTCGCGGAAGGCCTCCAGCTGCGGGACCATCGCCCCCGTGACGCAGGTGACCACGTCGTACGACAGCGAGGGTTCGCGCACGATCATCCGCACGGCCTCCAGCGCGCGGTCGTAACTGCGGGGATTCCCGCGGATATAGTTGTGTTCGCGCTCGAAACCGTCGAGGCTCACCGAAACCGATTTCAGCCCCGCGTCGAGCAGACGGCCGAAACGTTCCGGGGTCAGGGCCATGCCGTTGGTCACCATGCCCCACGGGTAGCCGCGGCGCGTGACCTCGGCGCCCGCCTCCTCCAGGTCCGCGCGGACGAGCACCTCGCCGCCCGAGAAGATGACCAGCACGTCGGCGGGATCGACGTGGGGCGTCACCTCCTCGTCGAGCACCTTCAGAAAATCAGCCAGCGGCATGTCCGCCACGCCGGGGTCCACCCGGCAGTCGCTGCCGCAATGGCGGCACGAGAGGTTGCAGCGCAGCGTGCACTCCCAGAATAGCGTATCAAGACGGTGTTCGCGCACCGTCGAAGCATAGAGTTCGGAAAAAATATTGAGGGCCAGTCGTTTGCGAAGCCCCAGCCGGCGGCATGACATGGCTTATTTCCTGCCGACGGAAGGGTCCTCCTCCTGCGGACGTTCGGCCACGGGAGGCAGCGAATCGGGACGTTCGCGTTCCAGGCGTTTGAGCCGCTCGTTGCGGACGCTGTCCTGCCGGGGCGTCCGCACGCCGTACATGACCACCACGCGGCGGGGAAATTCGGGGTATCCCTTTACGGCCGTCGTATCGGCGCCCTGCGTCTTTGCGGTGTCCTCCTTGGGAGCGTTTTTCACCGACGTACAGGCTGCGGAGAAGCCCAGAAGGGCTGCCAGCGCGAGTTTCAGATTTCTGTTCATAACGCCATGAGGTTTAACATTCTCAATGCAAAGATAAGAATTTTCCGCACAAGACGAAAAAACATGCCAAAAAGTTTTGAAAGCCAATGTTTTTTATTTTACTTTGCCGAACACATTAACACTTTAATTCTCTATTTTTATGACAGGTAAGGTAAAATGGTTCGATGGCAAGAAAGGCTACGGATTCATTACGGCGGAGAACGGAAAAGAGATTTTCGTACACTTCTCGGGCATCGCAAAGGACGGCTTCAAGTCGCTCAACGAAGGTCAGGCAGTCGAGTTCGAAGTTGGCTCCGGTGCCAAGGGAGAACAGGCTATTAACGTAACTGTAGTTGAGTAATCGCGCAAACTATAATTACAGAGAGCAAAAAAGGAGGTCCCCTCGAACCAGAGGCCTCCTTTTTTCTTGCCCGTTTGAAAAAAAAGCAGTACTTTTGGGCGTCCGAAACCGAAAAAAAGGTTCTCAAAACATAAAAACCCTATCAAAACCATGAAAGAAGCAATCGCAATTCTGACCGGCGGCGGACCGGCTCCCGGCATGAATACCGTAGTGGGCAGTGTCGCCAAAACGTTCCTGCGCCAGGGCTATCGCGTCATCGGCCTGCACGAAGGCTACACGGGCCTGTTCAACCCCTCGCCCCGCACCGTAGACATCGACTACCCGATGGCCGACGGCATCTTCAACCAGGGAGGTTCGTTCCTGCAGATGAGCCGTTTCAAACCCAAGGACTCGGATTTCGAGAACAACTTCAACCTCAAGTTCTTCACCGACAACAACATCAAACTGCTGGTGACCGTCGGCGGCGACGACACGGCTTCGACCGCCAACCGTATCGCCAAGTTCCTCGAGGCCAAGAAATACCCCATCGCCAACATCCACGTGCCGAAGACCATCGACAACGACCTGCCGCTTCCGAAGGGCACGCCGACGTTCGGCTACGAGTCGGCCAAGGACAAGGGCGCAGTCATCGCCCGCGCCGTCTACGTCGACGCACGCACGAGCGGCAACTGGTTCGTGCTGGCTGCCATGGGCCGTTCGGCCGGCCACCTGGCATTCGGCATCGGCGAGGCCTGCCACTACCCGATGATCGTCATTCCCGAGATGTTCGACAAGACGGAAATCACCGTCGAGAAGATCGTCAACCTGGTGATTTCGTCGATCATCAAGCGTAAGATCATGGGCATGGACTACGGCGCAGCGGTGATTTCCGAAGGCGTGTTCCACGCGCTGTCGGACGAGGAGATCCGCAAGAGCGGCATCCACTTCACCTACGACGAGCACGGACATCCCGAGCTGGGCAAGGTGTCGAAGGCGCACATCTTCAACGAGATGATCGAGATGAAGCTCAAGGAGCTGGGTCTCAAGGTCAAGAGCCGTCCGGTGGAGCTGGGCTACGAAATCCGCTGCCAGACCCCGATCGCCTACGACCTGACCTACTGCTCGGAGCTGGGTATCGGCGTGCACAAGCTCTTCGCCGAGGGCAAGACGGGCTGCATGGTTTACGTCGATTCGGAGGGCAACGTCTCGCCGCTCTACCTCAAGGACTTGCAGGACCCCACGACGGGCAAGATTCCGCCCCGTCTGGTGGACATCAAGTCGGACAAGTTCACGTCGGTGGTGGAGACCATTCTCAACGCCATCACCCCGGCCGACTACGAAGCCGCCAAGGCTTACGTTCCCAATCCCGAGGAGTACGACTTCCACAAGATCCTGAACTGGAAATAATCCGGTCGCAATCCCATACTCTGATCCCCGCCCATCGCGGGCGGGGATTTTTTTCGCAAAATATTTGCTCGGGGGGGGGTTCGTATATTTGCATCCCAGAATAACCCAATTCATCATGGAAAAGACCGAAAAACCGGTGTTCGAGCCGATGCCCGAAACACCTGCGGAGCCGGCATCCACGGCCTCCGAATCCGCCGGACAGCCGGCGGCATCGCTCGCCGAAGCGAAAAAGAACATCCTCGTCGGACTGCTGTGGTGCGTCGGCGGACTGGCTTTCAGTTTCATCTCCTACTATCTCACCGAAGCCGGAGGCCGTTACGTCATCGCCACGGGAGCCATCCTCTGGGGTGCCTGGCAGGCAATCATGGGATTATACGTTTGGCTGAAAATCAAGCATGGAGCCGGCGAATACGCCGCCTTTTGGCGCATGCTCGCAACAGCCGTCTGCACCGCCCTGCTCATCGGATACCTCACGGTGCTCTCCACGCAACTGGTGGACGAAGGCGGCGAGCTGCCGCTGCTCGACACCGAACAGACCTATGATTGCACGGACCTCGGGCTGCGAATCCGGATTCCGGCCGGATACTCCGCCCTCGAAGAGAGCATTGAACCCGAAACCGACTCAACCTACGCCCGCTACACGATGTACGTCCTCGACGGCGAATGGGAATTCAACATCGACGCCCTGCAAGATGTCTTCGATCCCGAGGCGAAGAGCATCGCCGACCTCTCGGACTACTGCGCGAGCCGCGATTCGGCCTACTACGACGGCGGGATCATCAAGGCCTCGCGCCCCCTCGTATCGAACGGCACCGACATGCTGTACAGCGAAGGCCGCCGGACCGAATATCCGGGATTCGTATTCACGGCCTACGACCTCAAACAGGGGCAGTCGCTCATCACCGTCGGCATCAGCTACCCCTCGAAGGAATACGGCAAGACGAGGACCCTCCGACGCGTCGAAGAACTGCTCCGAGGCATTGAGCTGACGCAGCCGGAGGAGACGGCAGGAACGGCAGAATAAAAATGATTCGCACGACAGAGAAGGGCAGCCTCCGGGCCATGAGTGGTCAAAAGATCGCAATCAACAGATATTCAGAATAATCCGACAGAGGGGTTGTTATTTTTTCTTGCAATGCAAGTCCGGCAGCCCGAACCGACGCAGCGACAGAGGGTAAAACAGCTCGCTGATTTTACCGAGGTGCAAGGAGGAAGCCGAAGGCAAGCCCCCGGCTGCGGAGGGCTGCAACATACATGTTTTGCCACTCCGCTGGCTTCGGGTTGAAAAACAGAGCGATTATTCAAGAGTAAAACTCAATGTAACAGCTTGTCACAATCTGCCGACCACGCGAGGCCTCCGGGCCGCTTTTTATCCGAAGAGCGTCGGTGCCGGGGCGGGCGGCACGGGAGCCGCCGGACAGAGGTTGACGACCTCCAGTCCCCGGCCGAGGGCGCGGCGGACGGTGTAGCGGGTGCCGCCGGGCGAACCGTCGTACCACGCCACCAGGACGCGGGCGTTGTCCACCAGAAAATCGTTGCGCACGGCATAGCAGCCCCGGTGGTAGGCCGGCGCAAGCACTTCGACGGAATCGGCCTCGGCCAGCACGCGCCGGAAGCGTTCGCGGTCGGCCGGGGAGAAGCGCATCTCCTGCCCCCGGAACGGAACCGCAGCGACGAGCCGCACGCCGGGCACACGCTCCCGGAGTTCCAGCACCGCCTCGGCGGCGGCCAAATCGAAACCCACGGCCATGCCGCTCAAAAAGTTCCGGAAACCCCGCGCGTACAACTCCCCCACCGTCCGGCGCAGGGCGTCCGCAGCCGCGCCGCGATAGGTGCGATGGCCGGTAAAGGCGACGGATGTGCGGCGATCGGCGATCATGCGTCCAAAGGTAAGGCTTTGGCCCGGACTTTGCAAGCCCCATTGCTGAATTAAAACTTTCAGCAACTATGAAAAACACAGGAATTGCCATCGTATCGCTCGTGGGCGGCATGATCATCGGTTCGGCCCTCACAATGCTCTTCACGCCCCAGTCCGGTCCGGAACTGCGCCAGAAAATCAAGGATTCGATCGACGACGAGATCGACAAGGTGAAAGACAAACTCGGCAAAGTCGAGAGGGAGATCGAGGAAGCCCGCTGCAAATGTGACGAAAAATGACCCTCCCGGCACGACGCAACAATGGAGAATAAACCTTCCGGCGGCCGTTTCATAGCCGCGCTGCTGTTTTTCGCAACGACTGCGGGCATTGCCATCCTGCTGCTGCTCACGGCGCTGGTTATCTGGCTTTCGTCCGTTACGGGTTCGTTCATCGCCTCGGCGCTGATCGCAGGCGGCTTTTTCGCCGTCCTCGCACTCCTCGTCTACCTGTTCGCGATCCGCGACGCCGTGGAACAGATCCGCAGGCAGGCCGAAACGGTTTACGAGGTGGCCCATGCAGCGCAAACGGGCTACGAATGGCTCGCCGGAAAGGTTTCTCTGTTTCTGAAGCTCCGCGAGGAGTTGCAGAAAAAATGAAAAAAGCCGGAGCAGCATGCTGCTCCGGCTTTTTCAGACCTTCCGCGAAGGGTTGCGCCGCCATCTCCGTACGGACCTTCGCAGAACGGGCCTTTCGAACTTGCTCCGAACTGCGTTTCCGATTTCAGCGGTTCGTGTTTCGGCCTAACGTAATCCGGCCCGGACGAAAAATACAAACGTATTCCCGTTCGGGCCGGACATGTCAGGGCAAAAAAGCCCTGTAAAATCGAAACCTACTTAAAGTAGCGTTTGTAAAGACCTTCGAAACCTTTGCCGTGACGGGCCTCGTCCTTGGCCATCTCGTGAACGGTGTCGTGAACGGCGTCGAGGTTCTCCTCCTTCGCCATGCGGGCCAGGCGCATCTTGTCCTCGCAGGCGCCGCACTCGGCGTTCATGCGCTTTTCGAGGTTGGTCTTGGTGTCCCAGACCACTTCGCCGATCAGCTCGGCGAACTTCGAGGCGTGCTCGGCCTCCTCCCAGGCGTAACGCTTGTAAGCCTCGGCGATCTCGGGATAGCCCTCGCGGTCGGCCTGACGGCTCATAGCCAGATACATGCCCACCTCGGTGCACTCGCCCATGAAATGATTCTGGAGACCTTCCCAAAGCTCCTTGCTGGCGCCCTTGCCGTCGCCGATCTTGTGTACCGTTACGAAATCAAGGTCGCCCTCGGCCTCAACGAGTTCCACGAACTTCTCCTTGCCTACCTTGCACATCGGGCACTGGTCGGGTGCCTCGGGACCTTCGTGAATGTAACCGCATACGGTACAACGCCATTTCTTTGCCATAATCTTCTACTGTTTAATGTGTGTGATTGTATTCTGTTTGTAGTGCAAAGATAGCAAATCCGTTCGGAATCCGTATAGGTTTCCGATTGTCTTTTCTGATGGCGGGATAGGCTGCGCTTATAGCCGCGCCGCAGAACCGGGCAGGAGGCGTGTGAACCGCCGTTCGCTCCCAAAACCGGCTTTTTAAGCCGGGGAGCGCAGAACAGGACAAGAGGCGCCGGGTCACCCATCGCCCATAAATCCCGTCTATCAAGCGTCTTACGCCCGGCGGTCTATTATCTCTTCGATCTGCGCCACGTCGGTCGAATCCTTCACCAGCACCCGCTTGCGGCTGTCCAGCAGGTAGAGGGCCGGAATGGCGTGGAGGTCGTACAGGCTCTTTTCGCGGACGACGCACCCCTTGTCATAGGCATTGATCCACGACGCCGGAATGTGGTCGCGGTAGTCGCGCCACTCCGTAAGGTCCTCGTCCGGATAGAGCGCCAGCACCTTCAGCCGCCCCCGCTCGATCATCTCCGAAAGCATCGGCGAGGAGGTGATCGCCTCGCGAATTTCACGGCACATCGCACAGCCGGGATTGTTGATGAACAGCAGCACGTATTCGGCTTGCAGCCCGTAGAGCGTCCCCGAGGCGCCCGAGGCGAGCGTGTAGCGGAAATCGTTGGCAGGCTGGCCCAGGCGGTTCTGCATGGCCATTTCGAGGTCGTACTGCGGGGCGATGCGTTCGTACTCGTCGTAGAAAGGGCTGGCGAGCTGCGCCCGGAGCACGGGAATGTAGAACTCGTCGTTGCGCAGCGGCGAGTTGGGGTCGTGCAGCACCGTCCCGGCGAGCATCGCGAAATAGTCGAGCATCGGCTTCGACGACGAAGCCCGGCGCATCAGCGAATCCATCGGCGCGGAATCCGCCGGACGGTCGGAAAGCACTGCAATGTAGCGCGCAAAGGCCTCGATCATCTGCACGGTGTCGGCCTCGGAGACGAAAAGCGTGTCGGTGAAGTCGAAACGGTCCCAGTAGTGCCGGCGGAGATAGTCGCGCTGCTCGTCCGGAGAGAGTCCCGCGGGGGCGATGGCCGGGAGAAAAACCCGCGGACGGGATGCGGAGACCGCGGTCTCCTGCGAGGGAGCGCTCCGGCGGCGGCCGCACGCGGCGACGCACAGGGCTGCCAGGAGGATGATCAGGATGCGTTGCATGGGCATGGAGATTATTTATACGCAAAGATAGAAATTTCCGGCAACAATCGTACACCCGAAGGCTGCAAAGGCGACTTCCCGGCGGTTTTGCACGGTAGTTGCAACACCCAACAGCGACAAAAAACCAAATCAATTCATTATGGATGTAAAGAAAACTACCACAAGCACAGGGTTCAAATTGAGTGTTATGACACTGGCAATTATGAACGTGACTGCCGTAGTGAGTCTGCGCGGACTGCCCGCCGAGGCGGTCTACGGACTTTCGTCGGCATTCTACTACCTGTTTGCAGCCATCGTGTTCCTGATCCCGACGGCGATGGTCGCCGCCGAACTGGCCGCGATGTTCGCCGACAAGCAGGGCGGCGTATTCCGCTGGGTCGGCGAAGCCTACGGCGCACGCACGGGATTCCTCGCAATCTGGCTGCAATGGATCGAATCGACGATCTGGTATCCGACGGTGCTGACCTTCGGCGCCGTGTCGATCGCGTTCATCGGCATGAACGACACGCACGACGCGCTGCTGGCCTCGAACAAGGTCTTCACGCTCTGCATGGTGCTGGCCATCTACTGGATCGCCACGCTGATCGCCCTGAAAGGTCTCGGATGGGTCGGGAAAATCAGCAAATGGGGCGGCATGATCGGTACGATCATTCCCGCGGGCCTGCTGATCGTGCTGGGCATCATCTACATTTCAACCGGCGGACACAACCACATGGACATGTCGCAGGGCTTCTTCCCCGACCTGTCGAAATTCAACAACCTCGTGCTGGCGAGCAGTATCTTCCTGTTCTACGCGGGTATGGAGATGATGGGCATTCACGTCATGGACGTGAAGAACCCGTCGCGGAACTACCCCAAGGCCATCATCATCGGTTCGCTGGTCACGGTGCTGATCTTCATTCTGGGAACCTTCTCGCTGGGCCTGATCATCCCCGCCAAGGACATCAGCCTCACGCAGTCGCTGTTAGTCGGGTTCGACAACTACTTCCACTACCTCCACATTTCGTGGGCCGGCCCGATCATCGCCATCGCCCTGATGTTCGGCGTGCTGGCAGGCGTGCTGACGTGGGTGGCGGGTCCCTCGAAGGGTATCTTCGCCGTGGGCAAGGCCGGTTACCTGCCCCCGTTCTTCCAGAAGACCAACAAGAACGGCGTACAGAAGAACATCCTGCTGATCCAGGGCTGCGTCGTGACGCTGCTGGCGCTGCTGTTCGTCGTGATGCCCTCGGTGCAGTCGTTCTACCAGATCCTCTCGCAGCTGACCGTGCTGCTGTACCTGATCATGTACATGCTGATGTTCTCGGCCGCCATCGTCCTGCGCTACAAGATGAAGGGCACGCCCCGTCCGTTCCGCCTGGGCAAAAAGAACGGCCTGATGTGGTTCCTCGGATGCCTCGGTTTCTGCGGCGCACTGCTGGCCTTCGTCTTGAGCTTCGTGCCGCCCAGTCAGATTTCGACCGGCAGCAACACCGTCTGGTTCTCGGTGCTGATCATCGGCTGCGTGGTGGTCGTGGGCGCCCCGTTCGTCATCTACTCCATGCGCAAGCCGTCGTGGAAAGACCCCGAGGCCGCCGCCGATTTCGCTCCCTTCCACTGGGAAGCGCAAGCCAAGGTCGCAGCCCCCGCGGCAGCCGCATCTGCACAGCAGAAACCCGGTAGCAACAAATAACAGCCGAAGAAATGCCTCCGAACTCCTTAAACCCCCGCCGAGGCGGGGGTTTGGGGACGGGGCGGGCCTGCAAACACGGCTGAACGCCGTGACTACGGCCTGCCACAGCGGAAAGAGGATACAAACCATTTTACAAATTTCATAACATGATTCAGAAGATCGACAAAAAAGCGGTTCAGGATGCCGTGCAGATGGCATACGACCGCTGCAAAAACGAAACCGGCGGCAAAAACGCCGACTATATCCCCTATCTGGCCGATGTGCCGTCGAACTTGTTCGGCATCGCGGCCTGCCTTCCCGACGGCGACGTGGTGGCCGTGGGCGACACGGACTACAAGTTCGGCATCGAATCGGTGTCGAAGGTCCCCACGGCGATCCTCGCCATGAACCAGTACGGCGGCCAGGAGGTGCTCGGCAAGATCGGCGCCGACGCCACGGGACTCCCCTTCAACTCGATCATGGCCATCCTGCTCGAAAACGACCACCCCTCGACGCCGCTGGTGAACGCCGGAGCCATTTCGGCCTGCTCGATGATCAAGCCCGTGGGCGACAGCGACGGCAAATGGAAAGCCATCGTCTCGTTCATCGCCGACCTCGCGGGATCGGACGTCGCGGTGATCGACGAACTCTACAAATCGGAGACGGCGACCAACTTCAACAACAAGTCGATCGCGTGGCTGCTGAAGAATTACAACCGCATCTACGACGATCCCGACATGGCGCTGGACATCTACACGCGCCAGTGCTCGATCGGCGTGACGGCCCGGCAGCTGGCCACGATGGCCGCGACGATCGCCAACAGCGGCGTGAACCCCGTGACCGGAAAGGCCGTGTTCAAGCCCGAGCTGACGCCCAAGATCGCCTCGATGATGGCCACCGTGGGATTCTACGAGCACACGGGCGACTGGCTCTTCACGACGGGGCTTCCGGCCAAAACGGGCGTGGGCGGCGGCATCATGGGCGTCGTGCCGGGCGTGATGGGCGTTGCGGCGTTCGCGCCCCCGCTCGACGGGGCCGGCAACTCGGTGAAGGCCCAGAAGGCGCTGGCGTTCATCGCCGGACACCTCAACCTCAACGTCTTCGGCACGACGCGCTGCGTGATGGCCGGGAAAGAGCCTGTGAAGGCGTAAGAACTCCCCTGCGGGGAGACCCGCCGACGAAAAGGGGCGCATCCTGCGAGGAATGCGCCCCTTTTCCGTATCCGGACAGGATGTCAGAAGCGGTAGCGGACGCCGACCAGCAGGCAGCCCGACGTACCGATACCGGCCTCGGCATAGGCCGCGACGCGTCCCCCGACTTCGACGCCGACGGGCGACACCTGGAAGGCGAACTGCGTGGATTTGTCGCTCTCGCCCCCGACCTCGGATCTGGAGAACGAGGCTCCCGCACCGAGGCGCGAATAGAACGAAACCACCTTGAGGTTCATCCAGTTCCACTTCACGTTGGGCAGCAGCGACCAGTAGCGGTTCCGGATCTCCGAGCCGGCGCCCCTGACCTCCTGCGTGTTCGAGGAGTAGACGACCTGCGCGCCGAGGCGCAGGCTGCCGATCAGGCGGAAACTGTAACCCACGGTGACGGCGCCCCACCCCTCGAGGTCGGTATTCGCATTCGTGAAAAGCCCGGTCAGCATGTCGCTGTACGAGTCGATCCAATCGGTGACGGGAGCGACGCCGTAGGACACCGAAACCTCGCTGCGGCGCGATCCCTGGGCGGCGGCGGGAACGGCCATCGCGACGACGGCCGCCGCCATCAGCAATTTCTTGATCATCGTTCTCTGTTTTTCAGGTTTTACGACTGCTAATATAGCAAAAATCACGCAACGAAATCAATCCGTTCGGCGGACAGGCGCGCGACGGGCGCGGAACAGGCACGCGACAGGCGCAGAACGGGCACGCGACAAGCGCGGAACGAGCATGCGACAGGCACAGAACGGGCGCGGAACGGGCAACGCATCACGGACAATCACTCGTCCATCACCTCCCGCCGGATGGCTTCGAGATACCCGCGACCCCATTTCAGGTCCGGCTCGACATAATTTCCCTCGGCCCATTCGTTCCAGGATTTCAGCAGGATGATCCGGTGTTCGGGAGCTTTTCCCCGGACCATTTCCACAGCCTCCCGGAGGTGTTTCCCGAACAGCTCGGGCGTGGAATCCGTCACGATCCACCCCTCTTTCCCGCTGCGCGGCGTGTGGTCCCAGTTCGGAATGACCGAGGGGAACACGTTCTCCCGGGTGTCTTCGTCCCCGTTAAGAAAATAAGCGGCCATCCGTTCATAGGGATAATTGAGCGGAATCTTCCGCCAGCGGTCGAATTTTACCCGCTGCCGTTCGAAAAACGAATGCCTTACATTGAAATACCCGACCAGCCGCAGCGGATTGACAGCGTCGACCCCCGTAGAGAAAATAGCCCCGACGTTCGGAACCGGGGCGTTCTCGTGCCCGACGAAGTAGATTCCCGGCAGGCCGTTCTTTTCGGCCAGCTCCCGCCACGTGGCGATGAAAACCTTCACCTCGGGGTCCGCCAGCGGTCTGTAGATCATAAACAGCGGCTTGCCGTCCACCGTAATGTAACGATGGTCCCGGAAAGCGGGCAGCACGGCCCGGAAATGCGCCGTATAGTCTTCGACGCCTCCGTAGAGCTGTTCGATCAGCATGTTCCGGTTCGTGATCCCGTGGGCGAAGCCCCGCCAGCTCTCATTGGCCCAGGCCAGCGCGAACGGAAAATCGGGTTCGCCGCTGGCCAGCACCTCGTTGAAGGGACGTTCCAGCAACCGTTTGCCGTTGCCGAACCAGTAATGCCAGTAGACGAAGCCCTCGACGCCGTATTCGCGGGCCATATCCGCCTGCGCCTGGCGCGTCTCGGCGACCCGCAGGTCGTAATACCCCAGATCGGCCGGAACTCGGGGCTGATAGTGATTTCTGAAATACCGCCGGGCCTTACCCACGTTCGTCCATTCGGTAAAACCCTTTCCCCACCACAGGTCGTTCTCCGGGATGGGGGAAATTGAGGCAGATACAATGCCAATAATCTCGCTTTCATACATTGATCCGACAATCGGACCCGGATACCGGAGCGGACTGCAAGACCCTGCACAGCAAGGCTGTGCCCCGGCATGAAAAACGATGCGGAGGATTGTTCAGGATCCCCCGCATCGTATCCGGTCCGGTGTGTTTAAACCTCGTTTTCGACAGCTTTGAACAGCGCGACGTCCTCCGTCGTGGAGTTCATCACGTAGGTATAGGCCTCCGCGATCTTCGCCTCTGCAAGCTTGCAGAACACGCGCGCCGAAGCGGCATACTCCTCCGCCTCACCGGCCTGACGGGCCAGCAGGTAGGTGATGATGATGTGTCCGGCGGTCTCCACCAGGCGGCGGGCATGGAAATCCTTGAATCCGCAGACCTCCTTGTCGCCGGCCTCGACACGGGCCTGCATCTCCGAGAACTTGACGGTCAGCTCCTTGAGCTTCGTCACCACGGGGCACATCGCCTCCGTGTAGCTTTCGGCGGCATAGCGCCCGATCTGCTCCAGGAACGTGCCCTTCGTCACGGCGTTGATCGCCGCAACGACCTGCAACTGCGAGGTTCCCTCGTAGATGTTCATAATGCGTGCGTCGCGGTACAACCGCTCGCAGGGATAGTCCTTCATAAAACCCGATCCGCCGTGGATCTGGATGGCGTCGTAGGCCAGCTGGTTGGCGTACTCCGACGAGAAGAGCTTCACCAGCGGCGTGAAACCGTCGGCAAGGCGGTTGTAGAACTTCATCTCCTGACGCTCCTCCGCTTCGAGCGAACGCTCGTGGGAGATATGGCCGTACTGCTTGTAGACCTCGACGAAACGCGCCGTTTCGTACAGCAGCGCGCGCACGCCCTGCACCTTGGCCTTCATGTTCGAGAGCATCTCCGAAACGGCGGCGAACTGGATGATCGGCTTGCCGAACTGCTCGCGCTCGTGGGCGTATTTCAGCCCCTCGCGGTAAGCGGCCTCGCAGAGACCCACCGACTGTGCGCCGATGCCCAGGCGTGCGGCGTTCATCAGCGACATCACATACTTGATCAGGCCCATCTTCCGGTCGCCGACCAGCTGCGCCGGGGCGTTCGTGAAGACCAGCTCGCACGTCGGCGATCCCTTGATGCCGAGCTTATTCTCGATGCGGCGCACCTTCACGCCGCCGTCGCGCTTGTCGTAGACCAGCATCGAGAGGCCGCGGGCGTCGGTCGTACCCTCTTCGGTACGCGCCAGCACGAGCGAAACCTCGCCGTCGCCGTTGGTGATGAAGCGTTTCACGCCATTCAGCAGCCACGTCTGCCGCTCCTCCGACCAGGTGGCCTTGAGCATCACGGCTCCGAGGTCCGAACCGGCGTCCGGCTCCGTGAGGTCCATGGCGCACGTCGCGCCCGCCGAAACCCACGGCAGGTATTTCTGCTTGATCTCCTCCGAAGCGAACTCGTTCAACGTCTCGGCGCAGTCCTGCAACCCCCAGATGTTCTCGAAACTGGCGTCGGCGCGGGCCACCATCTCGTTGGCCATCACGAAGCAGATGAGCGGGAAGTTCAGTCCGTCGTACTTGCGCGGAAGCGTCATGCCGCTCAACCCCGCGTCAACCACCGCCTTCATGTTCTCGACCGTACCCGAAGCGTACTCCACATGGTCGTCGACCACGCGCGGACCCTCGTGGTCCACACCCTCGGCGTTGGGGGCGATCACCTCGCCGCAGACCTCGCCGGCGATCTCCAGCACGCGGCGGTAGTTGTCCATCGCGTCGTCGAAATCCTGCGGCGCATAGTCGTAGAGGTCCTTCTCCGCGAAACCGCGCTCCTTCAGCTCCACGATCTTGCGCATCAACGGATGCTGGAGGTGGAACTGCAAATCCTTGTTATCTGAAAAGAAATTAGCCATAATTAGTTGTTTTTAAGATTCGTAGGCTCCTGTTTTGGGGTAAATTCAATACCTATGACATAGAAGTGGGGAATGTTGCCGACAATTTCGCCCGACAGGTCGGGCGCGATCTCGTTCTCGCCGCAGAAACGGAACAGATTGTGCTCCGCATCGAACCACATCGAACCGTAAAAGACCAGCGGAATGAACTTTCCGGCCTCGAACGAGTCGATCCCGAACGGACGGGTGCAGTACTTGGTAAGCGTATAACCGCTCGACGAAGTCACGCTGCGGAGCTTGAGCCGCTGACTGGCCTCCCGCATCTCCGGGATACTGAAATTCAGCATCGCCGTCGAATCCGTCCCCGAAGGATAGAATCCAATCGTCAGTTTTTTGGCCAGCATGTAAATGCCCGCCTGCGGATCGGCCATCTCGCCGGGCAGGATTCCGCCGCGCACCTTCTCGGGGAAATCGCTTACGAGCAGTTTGTTCGGCCCGCAGGGAAACTCCCGGGAACGAATCTCCACGCCCGATTCGTACTCCTTGATATATACCGTCATGTCATAGCGGCCCGGTCCTTCGAGCAATTCCGACAGGTCAAAACCGAACGCCTCGTAACCGGCAGCTTCCAGCAGGGAGCGGAAGTCGTCGAACCCGACAGGCCGGCTCTTGATCTGCTGTCCGGAAACGGACGCAGAGAGGAGAAGCGTACAGATTACCGTCAGAAGCCTGCGCATCGCTATTTCGAGTTTTGTTTGTAGTACTTGATCATCTTGGGGATAATCTCATTGACATCGCCCGTGATGGCGTAGTCGGCGATCTTGTTGATCGGGGCTTCGGGGTCCGAGTTGATCGAGATGACCATCGACGACTGGTCCATGCCGGCCGTGTGCTGGATCTGACCCGAGATGCCGCAGGCGATGTAGAGCTTCGGACGCACCGTGACGCCCGTCTGGCCCACCTGACGCGCATGCTCCGTGAAACCTGCATCGACGGCGGCGCGGCTGGCGCCCACTTCGCCTCCCAGAACGTCGGCCAGTTCGTGCACCAGCCTGAAGTTCTCTTTGGAACCCATGCCGTAGCCGCCGGCGACGATGATGCCCGCACCCTTGATGTCGATCTTGCGCTCCTCGATCTGACGGTCGATGATCTTCACCGCGAGGTCCGCGTCCGTGACCATCTTCTTCCAGTCGATCGCCTTCACCTCGCCCGCGCCGGGCTGTGCGGCGTACTCCTTGCGCATGACGCCCTCGCGGACGGTGGCCATCTGCGGACGGTGGTCGGGGTTGACGATCGTGGCGATGATGTTGCCGCCGAACGCCGGGCGGATCTGATAGAGGAGGTTCTTATACTCCGTACCCGTCTTGGCGTCCTTGTGGTCGCCGATTTCGAGCTGCGTGCAGTCGGCCGTAAGACCGCTGTGCAGGGCCGACGATACGCGGGGTGCGAAGTCGCGGCCCACGGGCGTGGCGCCGAACAGCGCGATCTGGGGCTTCTCCTGCCCGATCAGACCGCACAGGACCGCCGTGTGGGGCAGCGTGCGGAACGGGGAAAATAACGGATCATCGGCAACCCAGACCGTATCGGCGCCGTATTTGGCCAGTTCTGTTTCGATGCCGGCGAGGTTGTGGCCCAGGACGACGGCTTCGAGTTTCACGCCGAGCGTCGTGGCCAGTTCGCGGCCTTTGGTCAGCAGTTCGAGACTCACGTCGGCGACCTTGCCGCCCTCCATCTCGATATATACGAATATATTGTTCATCTCAAAAAAACGCATTAACCGAGCGTGTGGCTCGCGATGAGTTCAACCATAAGTTCATTGATGTCGTTGTCGGCGGCGGTGAGTTTCTTGGCCTCCTTGGCGGCGAAAACCACGTTCTCGATCCTCTTGACCTTCGTGGGCGAACCCTGGAGGCCGAGCTGCGCGGGATCGGGATCGACATCGGCGGCGGCCCACTCCACGATGCGGAGGTACTCCTTCGCGGCGGCGCGCTGCGCGGCGGGCGATTCGGGCGCGGCGGCGATCTCCGAACCGGCCAGCGCGCCCTTGTACTTCATCACGCGCTTGGCGTTGCGCGGGCGGCACTCGGCGGCCGAGGCGTTGACCGTCACAACGGCCGGAATCGGGCACTCGACGACCTCCGTGCCGTGCTCCAGGCGGCGCTTGATGACCAGCGCGCCCTCACGGACTTCGAGAATCTCCTCGGCATAGGTCACCTGCGGAAGACCGAGCTTCTCGGCGACCTGCGGACCCACCTGCGCCGTGTCGCCGTCGATGGCCTGACGGCCTGCGAAAATCACGTCGGGGGCGATCTTCTTCAGCGCGCACGAAAGGGCGTAGGAGGTGGCCAGCGTGTCCGAGCCGGCGAACTCGCGGCCCGAAAGCAGGTAGCCGCCGTCGGCCCCGCGGAACATCGCGTCGCGGATGATGTCGGCGGCGCGCTGCGGACCCATCGTAAGGATATGAACCGTGGAACCCGCCACACGGTCCTTGAGCCGCAGGGCGGCTTCGAGCGCATTGAGGTCCTCGGGATTGAAGATGGCCGGAAGCGCCGCGCGGTTGACCGTCCCTTCGGGAGTCATCGCGTCCTTGCCTACGTTGCGGGTATCGGGAACCTGCTTGGCCAAAACAAGAATTTTGAGGTTTTGTTGTTGCATATAAGTAAGTAATGGTTATATATTGAATCCTTTTCCTTCTTTTACCGCTGTCGTCGCGGCGTTCCGTCGCGTTCGCGAATCTGCCCCGCCCCAAGCCCTCCCGCGGGAGGGACTTACGGCGTAAAAACACACCTCGTTTCTGCTTTGGCGGTTCGGCAATCCGCAAGCGACTGCCCCCGCCTGTCGCCGCAGTTGTCGCAGTTGTCGCAATGCGACCGGGTCGTCAACCGGGATTTCGACCGAAACGCGGACGGGCGGAAATCACACAAAAACGCATCCCTAACCTGCCACTGGGCAGCCGGGATGCGCGGTTGCTTATCGGACGATCGTTTCGCCGCGGTCGGGACCTACGGAGATGATCTTCACAGGGACGCCCGTCTGCCGCTCGATGAACTCCACGTAGCGTTTGAACGCCTCGGGGAACTCCTCGTAGCTGCCGTACCGGCGCAGGTCGCATTTCCAGCCCTCGAACTCGGTGTAGACCGGACGGAGGTCGCCGGTGATTTCATAGGGGAACTCCGAGGTGGTGCGGCCGCCGATCTCGTAGGCCGTGGCCACGCGGATCGTGTCGAAATCGTTCATCACGTCGGATTTCATCATAATCAGCTGCGTCACGCCGTTGACCATGATCGAATATTTCAGGGCCACCATATCGAGCCATCCGCAGCGGCGGCGGCGGCCCGTGACGGCGCCGAACTCGTGGCCGATGTCGCACAGCCGCTCGCCCGTCTCGTCGAACAGCTCCGTGGGGAACGGTCCGCTGCCCACGCGCGTGCAATAGGCCTTGAAAATGCCGAAGACCTCGCCGATGCGGTTCGGGGCGACGCCCAGCCCGGTGCAGACGCCCGCGCAGACGGTGTTCGACGAGGTGACGAACGGATAGGAGCCGAAGTCCACGTCCAGAAGCGTTCCCTGCGCGCCTTCGGCCAGAACGGACTTGTCCTGCGAGAGGCAGTCGTTGACGAAATATTCGCTGTCGATGATGTGGAAGCGGCGGAGGTATTTGACCGCCTCGAACCACTGCTTCTCCAGCTCGGCAATGTCGTATTGATAGTCGAGACTCTTCAGAATCTTCTCGTGGCGCGCCTTGGCCGCAGCGTAAATGCTTTCGAAATCGGGACTCAACAGATCCCCTACGCGCATGCCGTTGCGGCTTACCTTGTCGGTATAGGTGGGACCGATGCCCTTGCCCGTCGTGCCGATCTTGGCGCTGCCCTTGGCCGCCTCGTACGCGGCGTCGAGCATGCGGTGCGTGGGCAGGATCAGGTGGGCCTTCTTCGAAATGCAGAGCTGTTTGGTCAGGTCGTGGCCGCTGGCAGCCAACGCTTCGGCCTCCTCGCGGAAAAGCACCGCGTCGATCACCACGCCATTGCCGATGATGTTGGTCTTGCCGCCCTGGAAAATGCCCGAAGGAATCGAGCGGAGCACGTATTTCTCGCCGTTGAATTCCAACGTGTGACCGGCATTGGGACCGCCCTGGAAGCGGGCCACCACCTCGTAACGAGGCGTCAGCACGTCCACAACCTTCCCTTTGCCCTCGTCACCCCATTGCAGGCCGAGGATAACGTCAACTTTTTTCATTGTATCCGGTTCTGTTTTATGTTTGCAAAAGACATTTTTTGCATCCAAAGGTACGAATTATTATCCGAAACGCCCAAGCCGCGCGACGGACTTTTCAACAAATTATGAAGAAAAACCGTCCTTTTCGGACGGTTTTTTGCCGTAAATGGGGAAATAACGCACTCGGAAGCGGGGCCGTTCCGCCCGGAACCGAAATCCCCGCAACGGCCCGCCGGGCCGTTTCATGCCGGAAATCACTTGCGGATGAGTTCCGTCGGTCCGTTGAAGTCGACGCTTTGCGAGGCGAGGCAGTAGACCGTGGCAAGGGAGGGGTTGCCGCGCACGTCGGCACGCAGCCCCGAGGCGCAGGAGGTCACGTCCAGCGACCCCGCGAGGGCATTGTCCGGACAAAGAAGCGTTGCGAGCGAGGCGTTCGACTGCAAATCGAGGCGCGGCAGCGAGTTGCCGCCGCAATCGAGGTATGCGAGGCCGCGCAGGCCGTTCACGTCGAGCGACACAAGGCCGTTGTCCGAGCAGTCGAGCCATTCGAGGCGCGTCATTGTGACGTCCAGCCGCGTGAGCGCGTTGCCCCGGCAGTCGAGCCGTTCCAGACGCGTGAACTCCTTCAGGTCGGAGAGCGACGCGACACCCCGTTCCGGACACTCCACCGTGCGGACACGCTGCGCCTCGTAGCGCGAGATGCGGCCGTCGCCATCGACGTCGAATTCGCCCAGGCAGTAGGCCTCGAAGGCCTTGTCGTAAAATGTCAGGTAGATGTATCTGTTCTTCTCGTCGCGCTCGTCCTCGGCAAGGCCGCAGGCCGCCGAGAGCAGTAGGAGCAGGACGGGAAGGGCGCGGACCATAGGCGGCGTCAGATGTTCACGTCGTCGTCGGAGGCGTCCGAAGCGTCCGAGCTGTCGTCGTCGCCCTGAATGTCGTCGGCCCCCTTGATCTCATCGTCGTAGTAGTCCTTGTCGTCGTCGTCGTGCGAATTGTCGTCGACCTTCACGTCGATCTTCACCATGTAGGCTATCTCGTCCGTATCATAGGGAACGGCATAGAAAAAATCGCCGTTGGGCTTGTCGACACGGATCATCGCATCGGTGAATCCCAGCGGGTATTTCGCCTTCACAGCCTCCTGCAACTCGGGGCTGAGGTTATGAAAACTCGTCGCAATATGTTTCTTCACGATATTCGGTTTAGTCATGGTAGTGTCTCGAAATTTTTTGCAATTATAAGCAAAATTTGAATATCGCACCACATCTGCAATTTTTTTTTGCATTTTTTTTGATTTTACACCAAATTCACCCGTTGTTAAGGACAAAATATGTAACTTTACACACGTTATTTAAGGATTATGGTACGCGAACGGATCGAGGAGCTGCGCCGGCAGCTCGAACTGCATAACTTCAAATATTACGTCGAAAACGCCCCCGAGATTTCGGATTTCGAGTTCGATGCGATGATGCGCGAACTTCAGGATCTGGAGCGCGCACACCCCGAATACGCCGACCCCAACTCGCCTTCGGTGCGCGTGGGAAGCGACCTGACGGCCGAGTTCCGGACCGTGAAGCACCGCTACGCGATGCTGTCGCTGGGCAACACCTACTCGCTGGACGAACTGCACGAGTTCATCGGCCGCATCGAGCGCGAAGCCGGGGCCACGGACTACGTCTGCGAACTGAAATTCGACGGCACGGCCATCTCGCTCACCTACGAGCACGGACGGCTCGTGCGCGCCGTGACCCGCGGCGACGGCGTCGAGGGCGACGACGTGACGGCCAATGTCCGCACCGTGCGCACGGTGCCCCTGCGCCTGCGGGGCACGGACTGGCCCGACCTCTTCGAAATCCGCGGCGAAATCCTGATGCCCTACGCCTCGTTCGACCGCCTCAACGCCGAGCGCGAGGCCAACGGCGAGCAGCTCTTCGCCAACCCCCGCAACGCCGCCGCCGGGACGCTCAAGCAGCAGTCGTCGGCCGTGGTGGCCCGGCGCGGACTGGACTGCACGCTCTACCAGCTGGCGGGCGACGAGCTGCCCTTCACGAGCCATTGGGAGAGCCTCGAAAAGGCCCGCCAGTGGGGGTTCAAGGTCTCGGACGCGGCGCGCATCTGCCGCAGCGTCGCCGAGATCGACGCATTTATCGAACACTGGGACACCGCACGGCGCCGCCTGCCCTTCCCGACGGACGGCGTGGTGATCAAGGTCAACGACTTCGCCGTCCGGCGCCAGCTGGGATTCACGGCCAAGGCCCCCAAGTGGGCCGTGGCCTACAAGTTCAAGGCCGAACGGGCCGCCACGCGGCTCGACAGCGTGTCGTTCCAGGTAGGACGCACCGGGGCTATCACGCCCGTCGCCAACCTCGAACCGGTGCTGCTGGCCGGAACCACCGTGCGGCGCGCGACGCTGCACAACGCCGAGCAGATGGCCCAGCTGGACATCCGCCCGGGCGACACGGTCTACGTCGAGAAGGGCGGCGAGATCATCCCGAAGATCATCGGCGTGGACCTCGCGCAGCGTCCGGCCGACAGCCGTCCGTTCGAGTACATCACCGTATGCCCCGAATGCGGGACGCCGCTGGTGCGCTACGAAGGCGAGGCCAAGCACTACTGCCCCAACCAGAGCGGATGCCGGCCCCAGATCATCGGGCGCATCATCCACTTCATCCGCCGCAAGGCCCTCGACATCGAGGGGCTGGGCGAGGAGACCGTCGAACTGCTCTACGAAAACGGACTCGTGCGCGACGTGGCGGACCTCTACGACCTGCGGGCCGAACAGCTGGCCCCCCTGCCCCGGCTGGGCGAGAAGTCGGCCGACAACATCATCCGCTCGGTGGAACGCTCGAAGGCGGTTCCCTTCCAGCGCGTGCTGTTCGGGCTGGGAATCCGCTTCGTGGGCGAGACCACGGCCAAATACCTCGCCGAGCATTTCCGCTCGCTGGACGCCGTGATGCGGGCCACGCGCGAGGAGCTGGTCGAGGCCGACGAGGTGGGCGGACGCATCGCCGACGCCATCATCGAATACTTCGCCGAGGAGGACAACCTGCGGATCATCCGCCGCCTGCGCGCCGCGGGGCTGCAATTCGAAGCCGAGGCGCGCCGCCTGGCGTCGGAGGCGCTGGCGGGCCGGAGTTTCGTGGTCTCGGGCAAGTTCACGCGGAGCCGCGACGAAATGAAGGAGCTGATCGAACTGCACGGGGGCCGGAACCTCGCGGCGGTGTCGGGCAGCGTCGACTACCTCGTGGCGGGCGACAAGATGGGCCCGGCGAAGCTGAAGAAGGCCGAGAAGCTGGGTGTAAGGATCATCTCCGAGGAGGAGTTCATCGCCATGATCGAAGGCGGAGGCCCGGTGGAAAAGGCCGCACAACAGGAATTATTCTGACAGGCGCAAGACGCCTGCTTTGAGGACTGACGCAAAACGACAACAGATAAAACGACAATCAGAGACATTATGCTACGACACAAACTTTCCGGCGTGGGCGCCGCGATGATCACCCCTTTCACGGCAGACGGCCGCGTCGACTACAAGGCGCTGGCCCGCATGATCGACTACGTGATCGACGGCGGCGTGGACTACATCGTCGCACTCGGCACCACGGCCGAGACCCCCACGCTCTACATGCCCGAACGCGCCGTGATCGCCATGTTCATCACCAACCAGATCGCAGGCCGCGTGCCGCTAGTGATGGGCTGCGGCGGCAACTCCACCTCGGAGGTGCTGGACCAGCTGCGCGAATTTGACCTGCGGGGCGCCGACGCCATTTTGAGCGTGACGCCCTATTACAACAAACCTTCGCAGGAGGGGCTCTACCAGCATTTCCGCACCGTCTCGGAGCATTCGCCCCTGCCGGTGATCCTCTACAACATCCCGGGCCGCTCGGGCGTCAACATGACCGCCGAGACCACGCTCCGCTGCGCCGCCGACTTCCGCAACGTCATCGGCATCAAGGAGGCGTCGGGCGACATCGGGCAGATGCAGCGCATCCTGGACAACCGTCCCGAGGGATTTCTCGTGCTGTCGGGCGACGACGGCATGGCCATCGAGCTGATGCGCCGCGGAGGCGACGGCGTGATCTCCGTGGCAGCGAACGCCTTCCCGCAACGGTTCATGGAGTGCGTGAACCATGCCAAGGCGGGCGACTTCGACGCGGCGGAAAAGGCTTATGCCGCGCTGGACGAAGCCGTGCACGCGCTCTTCGAGGAGGGCAACCCCGTGGGCGTGAAGTGCGCCCTCTCGGTGATGGGACGCATCGGCGACACGATGCGCCTGCCGCTGGTCGCCGGATCGGGAAAACTCCGCGCGAAGTTCGAAGAGCTGATCGCCAGATACGATTTGCGCTGATTTTGCGTTTGTACCGGAAACGACCGCTATGAAACGATTGCTGCTTCTCTCACTGCTGGTTCCGGCGCTGGCCGCCGCCGGAGTCCCCGACGAGGATATGATCCTCGACCGGACGATGGACGCCCAGTCCGCGTTCTACTACCCCGCGCTGATGATGCGCTACAACGCGGGCGACGAGACGCTGACCGACGAGGATTACCACTACCTCTACTACGGATACGCCTACCGCGACGAATACAAGCCGCTGGCCGTGAACCCCGATCTGGACAAAATGCTGATGCTGGCCTCGGGCATCGACCCCGACAAACCCGACAGGGCCACGCTGGAAACGATGGTCTCGGTGGGAAACGACGCCCTGAAACGCGATCCGTTCAGCCCCAAAATCCTCAACCTCATGTCGTTCGCCTACGGTGCGCTGGGCGACAAGGAGCAGGAAAAAGCCTGGTCGGACCGCATGAACGGCGTCATCCGCACGATCCTCGGCTCGGGCGACGGATTCACGCAGAAGACCCCGCGCCATGTACTGATGTTCGACCACGCGCTCGACGTGCTGGCCGCCGAAGGGCTTTCGTTCGGCAAGGCGCGCATCGTCAGCCGCACGGTGGAGTTCGTGCCGCTGGTCGTTCCCTATGTGGTCGAGGGCAAGAAGCGCAAGGGATTCTATTTCGATTTCAGCCGCGTCTACTGGAACAAACCCGAGGGTTACACCTACCAGCGCGACCGCACGTGGCAGTTCAACAACCTCAAACCCCGCACCTATAAATGATCCGCATTCTCCGGCATACGCTCTGCCTCGCCCTGCTGCTGACGCTCGCGGCCTGCTCCAAGGAGGAGCCGGGTTACAACCCGCCCGCCGTGGCGACGCAGACCCTTCTGCTGTACATGCCCGGACGAGGCCTGATCAACTATTACGAGCGCAACATCGAGGGCGTCAGCGCGGCCGTGACGAACCAAATCCCGGGCGACGGGCGCATTCTGGTCTGCTATCAGCCCGAGAAGCATTCGTCGGCCGTGATGCTGGAAATCTATTACGACAGGAACAAGCGACGCAGCGAGACGAAAACTCTCAAAACCTACGACGGCTTCAACGCCGGAAACCCCGAAAAGGTGCGGCAGCTGTTCGCCGATGCCGCGGAGCTGGCTCCGGCCCAAAACTACGGGCTGATCATCGGCTGCCACGGCAAGGCGTGGATTCCGGTCGCCAGCGGCTCGCTCTCCTACTCGATGCGGCGTTCCGCCGAGGACGACCTATGGGCCGCGCCCCCGGGAGCCAAGCAGACCCGTTCGTTCGGCGACAAGGGCTACGAACTGAACATCACGGAGCTGAAGGAGGCGCTCGAAGCGCAGCAGTTCCGTTTCGACTACCTGATCTTCGACGACTGCTTCATGGCCAACATCGAAACGCTCTACGACCTGCGTTCGGTCATCGGCTACATCGTGGCGTCGCCCTGCGAGGTCATGGGCGACGGATTCCCCTACGACCGGATCGTCCCCCACCTGTTCGAAACGGGACCGGTCGCGGACCGGCTCGCGGAAACCTGCCGGGAGTTCTGGAACCTCTACGAAAACGAATACCAGAGCACGACCTGGAAAGAGCAGTCGGGCTGCATCTCACTGGCCGTCACGTCGCAGCTGGACGCGCTGGCGGAGGTGATGCGCCGCATCAACGAAAAAGGCAAACAGCCGTTCGAACTCTCGCAGCTCCAGTACTACGAGGGACTGATGACACACCTTTTCTACGACTTGGGGCATTACGTCGAATTGAGCTGCGGCGACCCGGCGCTCGTCGAGGAATTCACGACGCAACTCGACCGGGCATTTCCCCCCGAAAGCCGTCTGTGCACGAAGCAGTTCTATTCCCAATACAACAACGGGTCGAACCCCGTGCATTTCTATACGGGCGTCTCCGTGAGCGAGCCTTCGACGAAGTACGTCGCCGAAAACCGGATGACGAACTGGTATCGGGACACGCATTAAATGAAATGAAAAGAGCGATTCGAAAGGAATCGCTCTTTTCATTTATGCATACAGCCCGGACTTCCTATTCATACTGCCCGGACTTCAGCCGCTCCACCTCCTCGCGGGTCAGGAACCGCCACGCTCCGCGCTTGAGGTTCTTCTTCGTGAGACCCGCATAGTAAACGCGGTCGAGTTTGGTCACGGTGTAACCCAGGAACTCGAAAATACGGCGCACAATGCGGTTGCGGCCCGAGTGGATCTCGATGCCCACCTCCTGCTTGTTCTCCTTGACGTAGGAAATCTCGTCGGCGAAGATCTCGCCGTCTTCGAGCGTGACGCCCTCGGCGATGCGGTCCATATCGGCGCGCGTCAGAGGTTTGTCGAGCGTCACCTGGTAGATTTTCTTCTTCTTGTAGGAAGGGTGCGTCAACTGCTTCGTAAGGTCGCCGTCGTTGGTGAACAACAGCAGCCCGAGGCTGTTCTTGTCGAGACGTCCCACCGGGTAGATGCGCTCCGTGCAGGCGCCCGAGACCAGCTCCATGACCGTCTTTCCGGCATGGGGATCGTCGAGCGAAGTGACGTAGCCCTTGGGCTTGTTCAGCACCAGGTAGACCTTCTTCTCGCCCTGCACCGGCTCGTCGTTGAACCGCACTTCGTCGGTCGGCAGCACCTTGGTCCCCAGTTCGGTGACGATCTTGCCGTTGACCGAAACGACGCCCGCCGTGATGAAATCGTCGGCCTCGCGGCGCGAGCAGATACCCGACTGGGCGATGAAGCGGTTCAGGCGCATCTCGCCCGTCTGCTTCTCGGGATTGAATTTCGGATACGACGCCGGTTTGTCGTCGTGTTTCTTATAGGCAGGTTTGAACGGTCTGTCGACGAACTTCCGGTCGCCGAATTTCTTATCCCCGAATTTTTTCTCGCCGAACTTCTTCTCGCCGTAGGGCTTGTCGCCGAACTTCTTGGGTCCGAATTTCTTCTCGCCGTAGGCCGGCTTGTCGCCGTAACTGCGGCGCGGACGCTCCTCGTCGCTGCGGTGACGGTCACCGTCGTAGCGGGGTTTGTCGCCGAAGGAACGCCGCGGACGGTCGTCGTCCTGACGCTGACGGTCGCCATACGAACGCGGCTTATCGTCATACTGACGCGGACGGTCGCCATAGGGACGCGGGCGGTCATCATACGAACGGCGCGGGCGGTCGCCCTCCCCGCGGGATTTGTCGCCGTAGTGCGGCTTCTCGAAGACCGGACGGTTGTCGGCCGTGAAATGGGGGTTATACGAAGCCCGGCGTTCGGGCCTGTTTTCAAAGGAGGGTTGCTCCGAATCGGCGGCATCACGCTGCAAACGCGGGCGACGCTCGACACGCTCCGCCGTAGCCACTACGGTGCGCTTGCGTTTGTCGCGTCCGAAGCGTTCGAGCACCGGGGTCGAGTCGTTTTTAGGATCTTTCATTTTCTATTCGTCTAATAAATTATCGGGGGCAGGGACCGGAACGTGCCGACCGGGTTCACGCGCGTGATACCGGACGCAGCCCGTCCGAGCCGGTTTCCACCCGGCAAAGGTAATCCATTTTTCCGGATTATAACACATAACGTGCCCGATTTCAACCGTTTTGGGAATAATTGCGCCGGAAGGCGACAAAACGCCTGCTTTTGCCGTATCTTTGCCGAAAAATAACTCCCCGACGACCGGCGGCATTCCGGCAGAAGCCCCGCGCCGCCCGGCATCGGCTGCGACACCCGATCCTGCGTTATGAACATGAACCGCGAAATACTGCGCATTGCGCTCCCCAATATCGTCTCGAACATCACCGTGCCGCTCATGGGCATCGTATCGACCGCCATCGCCGGACACTGGGGAGCCGACTCCGCCGCCACGATCGGCGCGCTGGCCATCGGCGTCTCGATCTTCAACTTCATCTACTGGAACTGCTCGTTCGTGCGCATGGGAACCAGCGGGCTGACGGCCCAGGCGTTCGGCGCGGGCGACTTCCGCGAGTGCACCAACATGCTGGCCCGCGCGCTGTCGGTGTCGGCGGTGATGGGTGTGCTGATGATCCTGCTCCAATACCCCGTGGGAGAACTGGCCCTCTGGGCCATGAACGGCAGCGAAATGACCCGCGACTACTTCTACGCCCGCATCTGGGCCGTGCCGGCGGGCATCGTGCTCTTCGGGTTCAACGGCTGGTTCACGGGGATGCAGAACGCCATATTCCCCATGCTGACGGCCGTCACGGTCAACATCGTGCACATCCTTTGCAGCCTCTGGTTCGCCTTCGGGATGGATATGGGCATCGTGGGCATCGCCTACGCCTCGGTGATCGCCCAATGGACCGGCGTGGCGCTCTCGGCGCTGCTGCTCGCCGCCAAATACCGTCCGATCCTCACCGGGATCGACTGGTCGGAGGTGCTGGACCTCAAACCGCTGAAGACGTTCTTCATCATCAACCGCGACATCATCCTGCGCACGTTCTGCATCGTCGCGGTCTACACCTTCTTCACCGGGGCGTCGGCACGCATGGACGACCCCGTGCTGCTGGCCGTGAACACCCTGCTGCTGCAACTCTTCACGCTCTTTTCCTACATGAACGACGGCTTCGCCTACGCCGCCGAGGCGCTCACGGGACGCTTCATCGGGGCGCGCGACAGCGTGTCGCTGCGCGACTGCCTGCGGAGGTGCATCGCCTGGGGAACGCTCGTATCGGTGGTCTTCGTGGGGATTTATCTCGTCTGGTGGCGCGACCTGGTGGGCGTGTTCGTAGACCACTCGGCGCCCAACGCCGGGGTGATCGAGGAGCTGGCGGGACGCTACATCGTCTGGATCATCCTCATCCCGATCGCCTCGGCCATGCCCTTCATCATGGACGGCATCATGGTCGGAGCCACCGAAACGCGCGTCATGCGCGACTCGATGTTCTGGGCCACGGCGGCCTATTTCGCCATTTACTACGCCTGCTACCCGCTGATCGGCAACAATGCCCTGTGGCTGGCCTTCACGCTCTACATGTTCCTGCGCGGAGTGATCCAGTTCTTTATGACCCGCCGGCTGAAAACCATCTACGACAAGATCGCATAGGACCCGGACAACCGCCCGCCGGCACGGAACGAGCGCCGGACAAGCCTCCGAAAAGGAAACCGCCCCCGCCGGAGATGCTTCCGGCAGGGGCGAAACCGTAAAAACGAGACCTTCCGGACCGTCTATTCCGCGAAGCCATCCCAGTCGTCGCGGAACTGCTCGGAGCCGGTCTTTTTGGCAAAAATGCACCGGTTGTCGTAAACGTCGGCCTCGGCATCGGTCAGCTCCCGCGACCACGCCACGCGGCCCGAACGGTCGGCGCCGGGTCCTTCGCAACGCCATTCGGCATAGTACACATCGCCTTTACGAGCCGCGTCGTGCCAGTCGCGCCACCCCTCGGGACGGATCGCCGCGGGAAATTCGCACTCCAGCCACACGGTGCGGGCCGTCGATTTCCACGGACGCCCGAGGTAAACCCGCGTCACCCCTTCGGCCGCCGTCACACGGCAGCAGGAGAAGACGAATCCGTATTCGTTGCGCTCGGTGGTCGAAGCGGCCGTGATGAAACTGTCGGCCTTGCAATGGATCGTCGAACACTCGAACAGCACGATCGAAGGGCCGAAAATGAAGTCGGTGGTTCCCTCGATATAACAATTCTCGACATGTACGCGCGAAACGTAGCCGCGAGCAAAGAAGGTGTCCTGATCGCCGATGAGCGCACAATGATACAGATGGATGCGGTCACCGCGGGTTTCGAGCGCCACGGCCTGCCCTACCCTTCCGGCATCGTTCTCGACGGTCAGGCAATCCAGATAGACATCGTCGGCCTGAACGGACATCGTATAACTGTCGTAGGTGGTCAGCTCGCGGCCGTCGACGACTTTGCCGGCATAGTCGCCCCAGACGATGCGGGTTTCAGCCATTTCATCGCCCAGAATCCGGACCTTGTCCTTATAGACGTCGAGCGTCACCTTCTCGCGATAGACGCCGGGCATAATCCGCACCGTGCGCCACTCCGCAGGCTTCGACGGCAGGGCGTCGAAACACGCCTGAATGGTCCGGAAATCCCCGCCGCCGTTGCAGTCGACGGTATAGACCGTCTCTGCCGAGGCGACGAACGAGGACAGGAGAAGGATCGTTATGATTACAGCGGATTTCATCATAGGTTCGGTGAACGCAATTACACGCTACAACGTCACCCCCGTCTTGAAGATAGCGATCTCCTTGAAACCCGTCTCCTCGTGCTTGAGACGCTCGCCGCCGGCCGTGGCCAGCACCTTGCCGATGAAACGCTCCAGCACGGCCTGCGGCTCCTCGTCCTCGACCAGCGTGCCGGCGTTGAAGTCGATCCAGTTGGCCTTGAACTCCGCGAGCTGCGTGTTGGTCGAAATCTTCATCGTGGGCACGAACGACCCGAAAGGCGTGCCGCGTCCCGTGGTGAAGAGCACCAGCTGGCAGCCCGAGAGAGCCAGCGCCGAAGCGGCCACCAGGTCGTTGCCCGGAGCCTGCAAGAGGTTCAATCCCGGCTTCGTGACGGGCTGTGCGTAGGTCAGCACGTCGACGACGGGCTGCGCCCCGCCCTTCTGCACGCAGCCGAGCGATTTCTCCTCAAGGGTCGTGATGCCGCCCTTCTTGTTGCCCGGCGAGGGATTTTCATAAATCGGCTGGTCGAACCGGCGGAAATAGCGTTTGAAATCGTTGATCAGCGAGACCGTTCCGTCGAAAACCCGGCGGTCCACGGCGCGGTCCATCAGGATCGTCTCGGCGCCGAACATCTCGGGAACCTCCGTCAGCACCGTCGTGCCGCCCTGCGCGATCAGCCAGTCGGAAAACAGCCCCACCAGCGGATTGGCCGTGATGCCCGAGAAACCGTCCGAGCCGCCGCACTTCAAGCCCACCTTGAGGTAAGCGAGCGGAAGCGACTGACGCTTATCGGCTTTGGTCTTTTCCACCAGCCCGCGGCAGATTTCGAATCCCGCCTCGATCTCGTCCTCGACCTCCTGGGCGACGAGGAACTTCACCCGCTCGTCGTCCCATTGGCCGATCACCTCTTTCAGGGCCGACACCTGGTTGTTCTCGCACCCGAGGCCCAGCACCAGCACGGCGCCCGCATTGGGGTGACGCACCAGCGCGGCCAGCGCCCGCTGCGTATTGGCGTGGTCGTCGCCCAGCTGCGAACAACCGTAATTGTGGGTGTAGACCCGCACGTCGTCGAGGTGCGAGCAGTCGCACTCGCGCTTCACACGCTCCGCGATGGCCTGCGCCTGCCCGTTGACGCACCCCACCGAGGGCACGATCCACAACTCGTTGCGAATGCCCATCGTATCGTTCCCGCGCAGGTAACCCATCACCCGCACGTCGCGCTTCGGGCACCCGACATCGTAAACCTTGGGGGCATAGGTGTATTCGAGGTCGTCGCGGAGGTTGGTTTTCAGGTTGTGCGTGTGAATCCACCCGCCCTGCGGCACGTCCTGCGTGGCGTGACCGATGGGATAGCCGTACTTCACGACGTTCTCGCCCGCGGCGATGTCGCGCAGGGCGAACTTATGGCCGCGCGCAACGTCCTCGCGGAGCGTCACGGCGACGCCCTCGACATCGAGCGTCTCGCCCTCGTGCAGGTCGTCGGCCAGTGCGACGGCGACATTGTCCGCAGCGTTGATTTTCAGAAACCGTTTCATATCAATAAAATAAGCCGCATGTCCGGGTCCCGCAAAGCCCCCGCCGAGGCGGGGGTTCGGGGTGGGTCGGACTTGTGAACACGACCGGAGGCCGTGCCACGAACCGTCCGAAACGCCGCACCGGAACAGCTGACTGGTTACGCTCCTAAAAACTTCTTCAAGGCATCTTTCATGCCCAGCGTCTCGATGTCGCGGACATAGCCCGCAACGGTCCCGATGAAGCCCGGAACCTCCGAGAAATCGACGGTGAAGATGCCGCTCTCCTTCACGATCTTCGCGATCGTAGCCTCCATGTCGGCCGAATCCCAGTTGGCGCGGATGTAGTCCACGAACTCCCTCGTGTCGTCGGGTTCGAAACCGCTGTTCGGCCCGTAGAGGGTCATCAGCGCGGCGAACGTGAATGCTTCGCGTTCGGCCAGCCGCTGCGCCTTGAACCAGTTGTCGCGCACGGTCGGATAGTTGCGCGCCTCCCATTTCGAAAGCGAGTTGAGCGAAATGGACCGGAGCATGTGCTTGATGAAGGGGTTGTAGAAACGCTCCAGAATCCCGGCGGCGAACTTCTTCAGCTCGTCCCGGTCCTCGTCGATCATCGGGATCACCTCCTCGGCAACCATGTCGTTGACGAACCGCTCGATGTCGGGCGTATTGAAAGCGTCCATCACCGTCTCGCAGCCCATTTGCAGGGCGATGGGCACCATGCCCGTATGCGACCCGTTCAGGATGCGGACCTTCTTGTCGCGGAACTGCTTGATCGAGGGCATGAAAACGACGTGCAGCCCCGCCTTGTCCAGCGGCAGTTCCTTCATCACCTCCTTGTAGCCCGGGCCGCCGATGGCCCACAGGTGGTACAGCTCGGCCTTCACCACGAGGTTGTCGTCATAGCCGATCTCCTCCCTGATCTCGCCGATCTGCTCGCGCGGGAAGCCCGGGACGATGCGGTCCACGAGCGTGTCGCAGAAGTGGCAGCTGTTTTCGACCCAGTCGATGAAATCCTGCCCGAGCTTGTGGTATTCGGCGTGTCTGATGACGTATTCGTGGAGCGTCGAGCCGTTGTTCTCGATCAGCTCGCAGCAGATGATGCAAAGGCCCTTGGTCGGGTCGCCGTTGAAATGTTTGAACCGCTTGTACAGCAGCGCCGTCATCTTGGCGGGGTACGACTTCGGCGGACAGGCCGTCAGATCGTCGCCCTCCTCGTAGCGGATGCCCGCCTCGGTGGTGTTCGAAATGGTGATCTTCAGCTCCGGCGAGAGGAAATACGCCTCGTATTTCGCATAGTCCACATAGGGATTGAACGAATCCATGATGCTCTTCACCAGCCGCACGTCCTTCTTGGGCCGTTTGTTCTCGATGCCCTCCAGATAGACGTGGTACATGTTGTCCTGCCGGTGCATCAGGTCGATCATCCCCAGCACCTTGCGCTCGGGGTCGATGATCGGCTGGCAAACGGCCACGCCTGCATCCATGACGCCCTTCTCGTTGGCGATGTCGATCTGCCAGTCCACGAAGGCTCTCAAGAAGTTGCCTTCGCCGAATTGCAGGATGCGAACGGGGCGGCCGACCGTTTCGACGGTCGACTTGTTCAGTTGCTTGATCATTGTATGTCCGGTTTTTAAGTTAATCCAATACAATCGGTTTGTATTTCGGAACCAGCGTCTTCATCACAATCCAGCCGATGAGGTAAGCCACGGCGCAGATGCAGAAGACGACGAAATATCCGGCGGGCTTACCCTCGAAACCCATGAACTGCATCGCCGTTTCGTCGGCATATACGAACAGCCAGCCGGCGAACCATTGCAGGATCATCGAGCCTACGCCGCCGGCCATGCCGCCGATGCCCGTCACGGTGGCGATCGCCGACTTGGGGAACATGTCGCCGATGGTCGAGAAGATATTGGCCGACCACGACTGGTGCGCCGCGCCGCCCAGACCGATCAGGATGATCGGGAACCACGGCGAGATCGTGCCCATGGGCTGCGCCAGCAGCACCAGCAGCGGAATGAACGCGAAGATCAGCATGGCGCGCATGCGTGCCGCATAGGGGTTCAGCCCCGTCTTGTTGATGATGATCGTCGGAAGCTTGCCGCCGTAGATCGACAGCATCGTGATGGCATAAAGCGTGAAGATCAGCGCCACGCCCAGCCCTTCGGACATCTTGATCCCGAACTGCGAATTGAGGTACGAGGGGGTCCAGAAGAGGAAGAACCACCACACGCCGTCGGTCATAAACTTGCCGAAGGCGAAGGCCCACGTCTGTTTGAACGAGAGCGTTCTCCAGAACGAGATCTTCTCGCCCTCCTGCTCCTTGCCGACCGTCTCGCCGTCGACCACTTCGTGCTGGTCCTGCTCGATATACTCCAGCTCGGCGGTATTCACCTTCGGATGGTCCGAGGGTTTCTTGTACATGAAGACCCAGAAGCCCATCCAGACGAAGCCCAGGGCGCCGATCACGATGAAGGCCATCTCCCAGCCCCAGGCCTTCGCCAGCAGCGGAATGGTCAGCGGGGCGAACAGCGCGCCGATCGAAGCGCCGGCGTTGAAGATCGAGGTGGCGTAGGCGCGGTCCTTTTTGGGGAAGTACTCGGCGGTCACCTTGATGGCTGCCGGGAAGTTGCCCGCCTCGCCCAGGGCGAGGATGCAGCGCGCGGCGATGAAGAAATACATGCTGACCATGGCGATGGTCGCGGCCAGGGCCGACCCGGCCTCGACGGCGCGCAGCGCGGCGGCGTCGGGAAGCCCCACCCATGCCTCGGTGGCGATGCCGCAGAGGGCGTGCATGCAGGCTCCCATCGACCAGACGCCGATGGCCCACAGATAACCTTTCTTGGTGCCCATCCAGTCGATGAAACGGCCCGCGAAGAGCATGCAGACGGCATAGACGATCGAGAAGATCGAAGTGATCAGCCCGTAGTGGTACTCGTTCCAGTGGAATTCGGGCTTGATGAACTCGTCCCACGTCAGCGAGAGCACCTGACGGTCGAGGTAGTTAACGGTCGTTGCGAAGAAGAGCATCGCACAGATGACCCAGCGATACTGCGTCATCTTCCCAGCGAGAGTCGATTTGTTGTTTGTCATTATGGGGTTTAATTAAGTAGTGTTCAGGAATTGGTGAGCCGTAGAAACGGCGTCCGGCGGCGGAGCGGGGCCGCCGCCGGACTACCGAACTTGCGGAATCGTGGTTAACGCACCCGGGCGATCACGTCCAGAGCGAAACGGCATTTTTCGGTGATCGCCGCCCAGTCCTTCGCGGCGACGACCTCTTTCGGGAAGAGCTGCGAGCCCATGCCCACGCAATAAACGCCGGCCTTGAACCACGCCGTGAGGTTCTCCTCGGTGGGTTCCACCGCTCCGGTGGCCATGATGTTCGACCACGGCAGCGGGGCCTTGACGTTCTTGACGAACGACGGACCGCCCACGTTGCCCGCGGGGAAAACCTTCGTCAGGTCGCAGCCCAGTTCCTGCGCCGTGCCGATCTCCGTCACCGAACCGCAGCCAGGGGTGTAGGGAACCAGATGGCGGTTGCAGACCCTGGCCACCTCGGCGTTCAGGTAGGGACCCACGACGAAGTTGGCGCCGTACTGCATGTACATCGCGGCCGTCGGGGCGTCGACCACCGAACCGATGCCCAGGATCATCTCCGGGCACTCCGCGGCGGCGAATTTCACCAGACGGATGAACACCTCCGAAGCGAAATCGCCGCGGTTGGTGAACTCGAAAGCGCGCACGCCGCCTTCGTAGCAGGCTTTCACGACCTGCTCGGCCACGTCGGCGTCGGCATGATAGAATACGGGAACCATGCCGGTCTTACCGATGGCCTCCAGAACTTGCATTTTATTGAAGCGAGCCATAATTTTTAATTCTTAATTTTTCATTTTTAATTATCTCTGCACCCGTCCGCTGGCATTACCTCCGGCCAACGACTCGACCTCCTCGGCCGATACGAGGTTGAAGTCGCCGTTGATCGTGTGCTTCAGGGCCGATGCCGCCACGGCGAACTCCAGGGCCTCGCCCTGCGTCGGCTTGGTCAGCAGGCCGTGGATCACGCCGCCCGAGAACGAGTCGCCGCCGCCCACGCGGTCGATGATCGGGTCGATGTCGTAACGCTTCGACTCGTAGAACTCCTCTCCGTTGTAGATCATGGCTTTCCAGCCGTTGTGCGTCGCCGAGAACGACTCGCGCAGGGTCGAGATCACATACTTGAACCCGAACGTCGCGGCCATCTGGCGGAAGATGCCCTTGTAGCCCTCGGCGTTGGTTTCGCCGCCCTCGACATCGGCGTCGGGCTTGAACCCGAGGCACAGCTCGGCGTCCTCCTCGTTGCCGATGCAGACATCGACGTACTGCATCAGGGGCTTCATAATCGACTGCGCCTTCTCCTTGGTCCAGAGCTTCTTGCGGAAGTTCAGGTCCACCGACACCGTCACGCCGTGACGCCTGGCGGCCTCGCAGGCCAGACGGGTCAGTTCGGCGGCCTTGTCCGAAATCGCGGGCGTGATGCCCGACCAGTGGAACCAGTCGGCGCCCTCCATGATGGCATCGAAGTCGAAATCCTGCGGATCGGCCTCGGCGATCGACGAATGCGCACGGTCGTAGATCACCTTCGAGGGACGCATCGAAGCCCCGGTTTCGAGGTAGTAGATACCCACGCGGTCGCCGCCGCGGGCGATGAAATCGGTCCTCACGCCGTATTTGCGCAGCGCATTGACCGCCGACTGGCCGATCTCGTGCTTCGGGAGCTTCGAGACGAAGTAAGCCTCGTGGCCGTAGTTGGCGCACGAAACGGCCACGTTGGCCTCGCCGCCGCCATAGACGACGTCAAACGAATCGGACTGAACGAAGCGCGTGTTTCCGGGCGTCGAAAGACGCAGCATGATTTCACCTAATGTTACGATTTTCATGGTATTATGACAGCTTAAAATTTGAAATAGTCCTTGGCGTTGCGGTAGCAGATGCCCTCGATGATCTCCCGGCCGATGAAGTCGATCTCCGAGGCGGGCAGCAGGCCCTGCTCGATGTCGTTGCCGACGAGGTTGCACAGCGTGCGGCGGAAATACTCGTGGCGCGGGTACGAAAGGAACGACCGCGAGTCGGTCAGCATGCCCACGAAGCGGCTCAACAGACCCAGCGTCGAGAGGGCGTTCATCTGTTTCTCCATGCCGTCCTTCTGATCGAGGAACCACCACCCCGATCCGAACTGGATCTTCCCGGCGCCGTAGCGGCCGTCCTGGAAATTGCCGATCATCGTGGCCACCAGCTCGTTGTCGCGGGGATTGAGGTTGTAGACAATGGTCTTCGCAAGGCGGTCGTTGCGGTCGAGCATGTCGAAGAATTTCGACATCTGCCTGCCGACCGCGAAGTCGCCGATCGAGTCGAAGCCCGTATCGGGACCCAGCCGGCCGAACATGCGGCTGTTGTTGTTGCGGATGGCGCCGTAGTGGAACTGCTGGGTCCAGCCGGCCTCATGGTCCATCGTGGCGAACTCGACCAGCATGGCGGTCTTGAACTTGCGGATCTCCTCGGGCGTCAGCGTCTGCCCACCGTATACCTTATTAAAAATAGCGTCGATCTCGGCCTGCGTATAATCCTCGGCATAGAACTCCTCGATGCCGTGGTCCGAAAGGCGGCAGCCGACCGACCCGAAGAACTCGTGACGCACGCGCAGCGCGTCGATCACATCGGCGAACTTCGTGATCGCGACGCCCGAAACCTCCGAAAGCTTCTCCATATAAGCGCGGAAATCGGCCGGAACCTCCACGGCCATCGCCTTGTCGGGACGCCACGTGGGGAGCATCCTGGTCGCAAAACCGTCCTCGCGGACCTTGATGTGGTGTTCGAGCGAATCCACGGGATCGTCCGTCGTGCAGACCGCCTCGACGTTGTAGCGGCGCATCAGGCCGCGGGCGTGGTATTCGGGACGCTGCAACAGCGCCGTGCAATGGTCGTAGATTTCGCGGACCGAAGCGGGGTTGAGCAGTTTCGTCACCCCGAAGGCGGTCTTCAATTCGAGGTGGGTCCAGTGGTAGAGCGGGTTGCGCATCGTATAGGGAACCGTCTCGGCCCACTTCTCGAACTTCTCCCAATCGGTCGTATCCTTGCCCGTGCAATACTTCTCATCGACCCCGTTGGTGCGCATGGCGCGCCATTTGTAGTGGTCGCCTTCGAGCCAGATCTTCGACAGGTTGTCGAAACGGTGGTCCGAAGCCACGTACTCGGGAATCAGGTGGCAATGGTAGTCGATGATCGGCATCTTGGCCGCATGGTCGTGGTAAAGACGCTGCGCAGTCTCGGTCTGCAACAGGAAGTTGTCGTCGTTGAACTGTTTCATAAAAAATAAAAGCTATCGCGGTTAAATTTCTATACGTATCAGGCTCTTTTTCATAACGTAAAATTAGTAACTTTCCGCCACTCGGAATATGAAAAATTACCGAATTAAATAGAATATTTGCCGTTTTGGTTGACCAATATACGGAAAAATTGTAAATTTGCCTACAAACAACGGAAAAACTTCAATTCTAATTTTATGAAAAAACCGATTATGTGGGTTGCAGCCCTCCTGACGGCCTCCTGCACACCCGCTTTGAAGGTCGAAGTCGCCAACACGACCCCGACCGAACGCGATGACGAAACCGTCGAAATCGCCTGGTCCGAAGTCGCCGCGCTCAAAGGTGTGACGCCGGACAACATCGTCGTCCTGAACGACGACAACGAGCAGATCCCCTCGCAGGTCCTCTTCCGCGGCGGAACGGAGCCGCAGGCGCTGATCTTCCAGACCGACGCCGACCCGATGGAAAGCAAGCGGTTCAAACTGGTCACAGGCCAGCGCGAGAACTACCCCGCCGAGGCGTTCGGCCGCACGGTTCCCGAACGTTACGACGACTACGCCTGGGAGAACAACAAGGTGGCCTACCGCCTCTACGGCCCGGCGCTCGAAACCTCTCCCGAGAAACTCGTCACTCCGGGCATCGACGTATGGGTGAAGTGCACCGACAAACTGGTGATCGACGAGTGGTACGCCCGGGGCAACTACCACCACAACTACGGCGACGGCATGGACTGCTACAAGGTGGGCGTGACACTCGGTTCGGGCGCATCGCTGCCCTTCGCCGGCGGTAAATTCTGGATGATGGGACACAACTACGCCACGGCCCGGACGCTCGACAACGGCCCGATCCGCACTTCGGTCGAATTGACCTACGCCCCGTTCGATGTCGACGGCACGCCCGTGACGCTCACCAAGATCATCTCGCTCGACGCCAACCAGCGCTTCAACCGCATGGACAACATCTACGAAGGAGCATTCGCCGAGATGCCGATCGCCGCGGGCTTCGTGCGCCACGACGTGAAACAGATGCAGCGCGGCGAAGGCTGGATGGCCCTATGCGAGGCCGTTTCGGACTCGAAGAACCCCGCACGCGACGGCGACATCTACCTGGGCGTGATCCTGCCGGGAGCCGAGATGCTTACGGACACGCTGGGCCACGCCGTAGCCGTCAAGGCCGTGAAACCCGGCCGGACGCTGACCTACTACGCCGGTTCGGGCTGGAGCCAGGGCGGCGTGGAGGACATGAAGGAGTGGATCGAAGAGATCGGGCAGGCGCAGGCCGCCGCCGTGACGCCGCTCAAAGTGACGGTCCTCAACTAAAAATCCGTCCAAAAAGGGCAGGCATGCCGTCCTGCTTTTTCCGAAAGGCCCGGTCCGACGACCGGGCCTTTCTCTGTCGGAACCCTTTCCCGAAGCGGGCGCAATCCGGCTTGCGATTGTCCGGCTTTTTATGTATATTTGTAACTCCTATTTCACAAAAATCATGGACAGACAAAAGATCGTTACCTTCGGGGAGATCATGCTGCGTCTCACGCCGCCCGACTACCTGCGTTTCAACCAGACGAACCTCTTCCGCGCCAGCTACGGCGGAAGCGAGGCCAACGTCGCCGTATCGCTGGCCAACTACGGCCTGCAAAGCGAATTCGTCACCCGCCTGCCGGACAACCGGGTGGCCGACGCCTGCATCGACGACCTGCGCCGCTACGGCGTACGGACGGACGCCATCCTGCGCGGCGGCAAGCGGCTCGGGATTTACTACATGGAGGAGGCCGCCGCGATGCGCTCGTCGCACGTCGTATACGACCGCGCCGACTCGGCCTTCGACACCCTGCAACCGGGGATGATCGACTGGGACGGAATCTTCCGCGGCGCCTCGTGGTTCCACTGGTCGGGGATTTCGGCCGCGGTGAGCGCCGGCACGGCGGCCGTGTGCGCCGAGGCGATTGCGGCGGCGCACGCGGCGGGACTGACCGTCTCGTGCGACATCAACTACCGCAAGAACCTCTGGAAATACGGCAAGGAGCCGCAGGAGGTGCTCCCGCCGCTGATGGAGCAGTGCGACGCCTTCTTCGGCACGGACGACGAATACGAAAAGGTGCTCGGCATGCAGCTGCCGCAGTTTGCGGCCCGCGACACCGCCTACCGTCCCGATACGGCGGGTTACGAACGGGCCTCGGCGGAGGTTGCGGCGCGCTTCCCCCGCTGCCGGAGCATCGTCTTCGGACTGCGCAGCGTATTGAGCGCCAACCACCACCTGATCTCGGGAACGCTCTACACGGGCGGACGTCTGCACTCCACGCGGGTTTACGACATCGACCCCGTGGTCGACTGCGTCGGCGTGGGCGACGCCTTCGTGGGCGGATTGCTCTACGGAATGGCCGCGCATCCCCACGACGCCCAGTTTGCGCTGGACTTCGGAACCGCGGCCTGCGCGTTGAAAAACACCGTGCCGGGCGACTACAACCAATTCACGGCCGCAGAGGTCGAACAGCTGGCCCGCGGCTCCGTCTCGGGCCGCATCGCCCGCTAACCGGCGTAAGACGCCGGATTCAGGGTGCGGCCGGTTTACCGGAACGCTGCTCCCCGGCTCCGCGCCCGCACGGCCAAAAGGCGGGATTCAGGGTGCGGGGCGTTTTCATAATGCCATTTACCCCCCCCTCCATATGCAAAAAAGCCCGGCTTTCCAGCCGGGCTTTTTTCATAACGCCTGCCGAACGGGCGGCAGCGCAACTCCGTTCAAAGAGCGGGACCGGCGAACCATCGCCGCTGAATCCCCGCCCGTCAAGCGGCTATTCGATGCCTTTCACCTGCTTGTAAAGGGCATTGTAGGTGTTGTACTTCTCCATGATGCCGGCCTCGTCGCGCAGACGGAAGCAGATGGATTTGAGGAACTCCAGCGTATCAACATCGTCGGGTTTGATCTGGTGCGCCTTCTCGAACCAGGGCACAGCCTCCTTGTAGACATCGTTGACGACTTTCAGATCGGCGTCGTAAACCGCCTGGCTGCTGTACTGCTTCTCGTTCATCTCCTTGTTGAGCGCGTCGCCCTTGATCGTATAGAACACACCCAGGTAGTAGTTGCCCTCGAACAGGTCGGGCTTCAGCTCCACGACCTTCTTGAACGATTCGATGCTCTGATCGTAGTCCTTCAGCGCGTAGAAGATACGGCCGCGGCCGAACCAGAGGTCCACGTTCGACGGATTGTCCTCGATGGCCTTGTCGATCAGCGCGATCAGGTCGGCGGGGTCGCCCACGCCCTGCTCCGCGGTGTAAAGCTGCATCAGGCCGTCGAGAATGCGCTCGTTCTTCGGGAACTTCCCGATACCCGTCAGCAGCACGTCCTTCGCTTTCATAATATTTCCCTTGTCGAGGTCCTTCTGTCCGTAGAGGCAGTGGAAGAGGTAGTAATAGATATTACCCTCCTCGTCGGCATAGCCCAGGTCGATGGCCTTGGTCAGGTACTCGCCGCCCTTGGCGAACGACTTGGGGTTGTTCGAGCCGTCGACGGTCAGCAGGTAGCCCGCATAGTAGAGCAGCGCGGGGTCGGCCTTCTCGTAAGCCGGGCTGGACTGCGCCTCGAAAGCCGTCACGTAAGCGTCTGCGGCCTCGACGTAGTTGCCCGAGTCGATGCCGACGTTGCCCACCTGCGAGCAGAAGTCGCTGACCTGCTTCAGACCCTCCTTGACCTTCTCGGCCGTCTTGGGATCGAGTTCATAAGCCTTGTTGTAAGCCTCGATGGCCTTCTTGGGAGCGTCTTTCAGCACCCATTTGCTCTGCTTCCACGTCACGACCTTGTTGTCCTTGACGTAAGCCGTGAAATAGGGATACACCCATGCGTCGTACTCCGTGCCGTTGAGCGTCTCCTTCGTCGTCGACTTGGGTTCGCCGACAGCCAGTTTCAGCATCGTCGGTTCCATGTTGGCGAAGATGCTCTTCGTAGGCTCCACGGCCACCTCGTAGAAAGCCTTGCCGCGGGCGAGCCACGTCGCGGCCTTCGCCGCCTTCTTCTCGTTGGCAATGTCGGCGTCGCTCTTTTCGATCTTGGCAAGAAGGGCTTCCTTGTTCACTTTCTGGGCTTTCACGGCGGGAACTGCCACGAGCAGCGCCGCAAGAGCCGTCAAAATCGTTTTCTTCATGGTAAACTGAAATTTTAAAGTTTTGTTGTTTCTTTTTCTTATTCCTCCGCGGGGGCGGCTCCGGGGGTTTCGCCTCCGGTCTCAACGCCTTCCGCGGGCTGCACTTCCTCCTCTTCCCCGGCAGCCGGCACGGCCATCACCGAAGCAATGGCGTCGCCCTCGCGGAGGTTGATGATACGCACGCCCTGCGTAGCGCGGCCCGCGAGGCGGATCTGGCTGACAGCGGTGCGTATGGTGAGTCCCGAACGGTTGATGATCATCAGGTCGTTGTCGTCGGTAACGGCCTGTATCGAAATTAGTTTGCCTGTCTTTTCCGTAATGTTGATGGTCTTCACGCCCTTTCCGCCGCGGTTGGTGATGCGGTATTCGTCCAGATCGGTACGCTTGCCATAGCCGTTCTCGCTCAATACCAGCACGTCCTGCTTCGAATCGGGTTCCACGCAGATCATGCCGACCACCTCGTCCCCGTCCTCGATCGAGATGCCGCGCACTCCGGCGCCGACACGCCCGATCGGACGCACCGTCGATTCGTTGAAACGGATGGCCTTGCCGTCGCGGGCGGCGATCATCACCTCGGCGTTGCCGCTGGTGAGCTTGGCCTCGATCAGCTGGTCGCCCTCGCGGATGACGATGGCGTTCACGCCGTTCTGGCGCGGACGCGAGTAGGCCTCCAGTTTGGTCTTCTTGATCGTGCCGTCCTTGGTGCACATGATGATGTAGTTGTTGTTCACGTACTCCGCATCGGCCAGGCTCTTGACGTTGATGTAAGCGCGGACCTTGTCGTCCGGCTCGATCTGGATGACGTTCTGGATGGCGCGGCCCTTCGACGAACGGGCGCCTTCCGGAATCTCGTAGACCTTGAGCCAGAAGCAGCGGCCCTTTTCGGTGAAGAAGAGCATCGTATTGTGCATCGAAGCCACGTAGATGTGCTCGATGAAGTCCTCGTCGCGCGTGGCGCTGCCCTTGGCCCCCACGCCGCCACGGTTCTGCGTGCGGTATTCGGCCAGCGGCGTGCGCTTGATGTAGCCCATGTGCGAAATGGTGATCACCATGTCGTCGTCGGCATAGAAATCCTCGGGATTGAACTCCTCCGAAGCGTAGACGATCTCCGAGCGGCGTTCGTCGCCGTACTTCTCCTTGATCTCCAGCAGCTCGTCCTTGATGATCTGCATCTGCATGCCGACGTTCGCAAGCACCTCCGTCAGGTGGGCGATCAGCTTCTCCAGTTCGTCGCGCTCGGCGAGCAGCTTGCCCCTTTCGAGTCCCGTCAGGGCGCGCAGGCGCATTTCGATGATGGCCGAAGCCTGGATGTCCGACAACTCGAAACGCTCGATCATCGTCTGTTTGGCGGCGTCGGGCGTCTGCGAGGCGCGGATGATGCGCACGATCTCGTCGATGTTGTCCTGCGCGATCAGCAAACCCTGCACGATGTGCAGACGCTCCTCGGCCTTGCGCTTGTCGAAGCGCGTGCGGCGCACGACGACGTCGTGGCGGTGCTCGATGAAGTATTTGATCAGGTCGCGCATCGGCAGCATCTGCGGCCGGCCGTTGACCAGCGCGATGTTGTTCACGGCGAACGACGTTTGCAGCGGCGTGTTCTTGAACAGCGTGTTCAGCACCACGCTCGCAACGGCGTCGTGCTTCAGGATAATGATGATCCGCAGGCCGTTGCGGTCCGACTCGTCGTTGATGTAGGAGATGCCGTCGATCTTCTTGTCGTTGATCATGTCGGCGATCTTCTTGATCATCTCAGCCTTGTTGATCATGTAGGGAATCTCCGTGATGACGATGCACTCGCGGCCGCTGGGCGTATGCTCGATGTCGGTCTTGGCGCGCATCATCACGCGGCCGCGGCCCGTCAGCATCGCCTCCTTCACTCCCTCGTAGCCGTAGATGATACCGCCCGTGGGGAAGTCGGGCCCCTTGACGTAGTGCAGCAGCTCCTCGCCCGTGATCTCCGGGTTGTCGATATAGGCGCAGCAGGCGTCGACCACCTCCGAAAGGTTGTGCGGAGCCATGTTCGTGGCCATACCGACGGCGATACCACTGGCGCCGTTGACGATCAGCAGCGGGATTTTCGTGGGCAGGACCGTGGGTTCGGGAATCGTGTCGTCGAAGTTCAGCGTCCAGTCGACCGTCTCCTTGTCGATGTCGGCCATCACTTCGTCCGTGATTTTCTTCATGCGGGCCTCGGTGTAACGCATGGCGGCAGGCGAGTCGCCGTCCATCGAACCGAAGTTACCCTGTCCGTCGACCAGCGGGTAGCGCATCGACCAGTCCTGCGCCAGGCGGACCATCGCGTCGTAGACCGACGTGTCGCCGTGGGGGTGGAACTTACCGAGCACGTCGCCGACGATACGGGCGGACTTACGTGTGGGTTTGTCGGAGTAGAGGTTAAGCTCCGCGCTCATATCGTAGAGGATGCGGCGGTGCACGGGCTTCATGCCGTCGCGCACGTCAGGCAGCGCACGCGACACGATGACCGACATCGAGTAGTCGATGTACGCCGATTTCATCTGCTCTTCGATATTGATGGGGATGATACGCCCCGTCAAACCGGCATTCTTTTCTTCTTCAGTTAACATATTAATACTTAATTCTGTTATTCTTCGTCTTTCCGTTTCGAAGCAGGCTTTCGCGGCGGGACGCCGCGTTTACATACTTGGCCCGCTCCGGCGCCCGCCAAGGCGGGAGCCTCGTCGCATCGCGACCGGAATTTCGACCGAATTATCTCCAATTCAAATTTTCAACGCTCACAAGTGCCGCGACCGGCCCGTTGATACCCGTCGAAAATTACCGTTCTTTTAACGAACAAAAATACGATTTATTTCCGGTTTGAGCAACTTTAGGGGAATAAATCTGCTTCGTGGGCGCGATATTTTCAGCGGACCACCCCGTTTTTGCCCCTTTTCCGGCGATCTGACGGCCCGAAAAAAATCTCCCGGCAAACTGCTGGGAGAAAGACGGATTGCAGAACGGTCCGCGACAAAGTCGAGCGATCACTCCGCACCTTTGGCCGGGCACGCCTCCGCAAGCGCATTGAGCTTCACATTGAGCCAGAGCATAAGCCCCAAATACAGGAGTCCGCACGAAAGACAGCAGCAGAGGGCCAGCTCCCCGGAGAAATCGCGGGGCACGACCCGGTTGCAGAACAACTCACACAACTTAATACCGACACTCGTTAAAAGCGGCACGGACCATGCCAGCACGAGTTTCAGCCGGATGATACGCCGGTCGACGCCGCAGGCCCGCATCCTGGGGCGGACGATATGTTCCACTACCGGAAAAATAAACGAAAAAGCGACGAACATAACGACTGCAAGGGGAATGATCCACCCTGTAGGCCTCCACTTTCGGTATTCGGATATGGCAAAAACGATAGCAACCGCATAATGCAACACCCCCAAGACCGCAAACCCCGCCAACGTAAAGCCTAATTCATCCATAATAGATTAAATTTAAAGTGTTCAACATACGTCAGGACATCCTAAAACAAATATAAGATAATATCTTAATAAATAGCATGAATTTATGTTAAGATTTATTATCCTTGACGCATTTATTAAAAACACACGTTAAACAATCCATCCTCCCTGCATTCGGCGACGACAAACGGCGCGACAATTTGTCATTTACGCGGGATTTCCACCATTGCGCCCACGATCTCGACGCCCCGAAAAAAAAATCTCCCGGCAAACTGCCGGGAGAAAAACGGGTTACCTGCCTTTCATCCGATGCCAGCGAATCGAAAATCCGACCGTGGCATAAAAAAAACAATAGTCGGAAAAACCGCCCTTATAGCAATCCTGATAGCGCACACCCAAACCGACGAAAGGCGGTATTTTCAGGTCCGCCCACTCCCAACGCACGCCCAGATCATAATAGCGGAAATGCCAGCTGCCGCCGAGCGTATTGCCCGCCCGCACCGCTATTTCGAGCCGGTCGCGGGTGGTATGAAGCGGAGCGTATCCGAAGCCCAGTCCGAGTTGTCCGGCCTGTTCGTAACTTTTCACGCCACCGGCCTTGAACAACCCGGTCGTCGCCGTAACCGGTATGAAAAGGGAAAAACGCCCATCGAAACGATAACCGACGATTGCCTCGACATCCATCCCTCGCTGCGCCACTCCGTCGCTTTTCGATCGGGCCAAAGCCCGCAATTCGGCCCGTAGAAAAACGCCTTTGTCGTTATTCGCAAAAGATTGCGCCTGCACGGCGATCGCGCTTCCGAACAGACAGGACAGCAATAACAGAATTTTTTTCATAACTTTTCGAATTAATTTCCCATTTCCTCCGTTTCCCCGACTTCGCTCTCTCCAGGATCGCCTTCGTTCCGATCCTTAATTTGCCACAAAATACTACTGTTGCCGCCGACACAGGCAGCGGCTTTAAGCATATCTTTAGATGACTGGCTTACAGCCGAATTCTGCACGATATTTATAAAATCTTCCAAATAAGCAGACAACAGCGCCTTGTCATGACATAAACCAGCTACATTATCACAATATTCCTTGATTATAGAAAACTCATTTGCGTATTGCGGCATCGTATTTTCAAGAACCGCATATGGGTTCTCGCAATTCATATCTTTCAAACTATTAGTTGCCACGGACACTTTTGCTTTAATATCAGACAATTCAGCAACCGACAACGCGTCATCGTAATAACCGGAAGATTTATTGATTGTCAATTGCAATATTTCATCAGAATTCAACTCTCGGACATCCGTTTCCTCCGCATAAATATTACAAATAATCTCGTTATGAAGACACCCGACACGATCAAAGCCGTCATATATTATCAGGGCAGTATCTTTTTCCGCGTCATCATCTTTTGACTGCTCATCTCCAAAAGACAACATCATAACACCATTTCCTTCTTCAAGTTCTTCTGCAACACAATCTTCGAAAAGATTTTCTCCTGATGGAAGGCAATCCAACGCCACATCCTCTTCTTCATAAGCCACACAAGTCGCCATCAAAGAACCGAAGATTCCACCAACGACTGCACCAATTCCGCCACAAGACGCCCCGATAGCAGCCCCAACGGCATCTGAAGCAAATATCCGCTTAAACCAACGACCAAAAAACCAGCCTCTCGTATCCGCCATCTTACAAAATTGGTCTGCATATTTCAAATTCAATGTAGAAATTTTCGCATTAAGGTCAGTAAACTCCTCTTGCATTACCTGTTCAGGAACTTCCTCCCTCCGGGAATCAACTTTTGAACAAGCGTCCAACAACAAGATTAATCCCAAAAATACAGAAATCAAACAGAACTTTTTCATTTTTTTCAATATTTAAGTTAATAAATCAAATAAATATTTGCCGCAAAACACAGCAATGCAAATATATTAAAAAAATATATTCACTAAAATACAATAATGCATAAAATAAACACCGAATTATTAAAATAATAACAGGAACCGATTCGCAAAAACAACGGGCGCCCCAAAGGTCGCCCGGAAGATCATTTCAGCCGATAAAAACACCTACCCCGACAACCGGGCCGAAGCACCGCCGGGAACAGCCACCGGTCGGCGCAAACGACATCCATTTTCATGGGATATTCAATTATCGGGATTTGACACACAGGAATCGGGTCGCGTCCGGAGAACCCGGAACCGTCCGGGAGCAATCCGGCCCGGCGGCACGCGTATCAGCGGCGGACAGCGGCTCCGCGATCCGGAGCCGCGAACGGCGAAAATCGAAGATCACGCGGAAGCGTTCGAAGAAACGGATGCCCAGAAATCCGTGCCCCGGAAGCCGCATACGGTTTTCAAGCAGCAGCACAGGCTGGCCGCGAAAAGTATAGGCATCCATAAAGATCACCTCGGCAGGCCGGATCACCGGCAGCCGTTTGCCGGCGGAGGTTCGTCCTTCCAGTTCCTGAATGCGCGAGCGGGAAACGAATTTCTTCACTTCGGGCTTGTAAGCAAAGAGCGCCAGCAACATGGCATTGCCCAGATCCACGACCAGTTCCGCCGGTTCAGCGACACGCCGGCCGCGGTCGTTGACAAACGCCAATGAACTTTGCAGGCAATACATCCCCGACCGTTCATCGCGCGTCATATCCCAGGCCGTCCAGCCGCCGCCCTCTCCGGGCAGTTCCTCCTCCGCGAGCAGTTCCAGACGCCCCCGGGCGATGTCGAGACCGAAGATGCCGGGCGTCGCGGCGCTGTCGGTCGTAAACCGGTTCAAGGGCCAGAGCAGATCGCCCTTACGGCCGCCCATATCCACCACGTAAGTGTCGCACAGACTCCGGGAACCGCTCACCGAGAGGCCGGGAGCCAGTTTGTAACGCGCCGCGTAATTCGCCCCGACAGCCATGCGGAAACGGACCGCGGAGTCGAGTTTTTCAAGCCGGAAAAGATCGGGATGCGACCACACGAGCGCACTGTCGATCAGCGGAAAGGCAATTCCCGATTCGAGCATGGCCCGCGCCGGAATCGAATCCTGCAACAGGACTTCGGCATAGAGATGCCCGCCGTCGCGCATCAGCGGCAGCGACCGTTGCGCATGCGCGGAAAATGCCGCCGACAGCGACAGCGCGCAGCATACCGCCCGGCGAAGACCACAATGCCCCCGGCGGACCCGGTCAGCGGAAGTCGATGAATTCGTAGCCCTCATAATTTTTCGGATCGAACCGCCGGACGTGCCCAGCGAGGGGCGCGACCTCCAGCACGTTCACCAGCACCTGTTCGCCGTCGTAGTCATACGAAAGCGAGCGGGGGCGCATCGTAGCGGTGTCGACCGTCAGTGTGACATCGCCTGCCGGGGAGTCGTTCCCGGCGGCGGGCGTCAGCCGCACGACGGCGCGGCCGTCGGCTTCGGAGACGAGCGACGGCGTGTATTCGCTGCCCAGAAAATCGAAGGCCCGGACCGGATTGTTCAGGATGTTGCGGCTCGCGGTGTCGACCTCCGTAACGGTCACCTCGCGGCGGCGGTTGTCGACCTCGCGGCGCACGGCTCCGTCGGCGAAAACCTCCGCATCGCCCAGCACGAGGTAATAGCTGTCGCCTTCCACGACATAGCTGCCGCGGGCTTCGTAGTCGCCCGAGACGACCCCGAACTTCACGCCGTAGCCGTCCATCGCACGGAATCCCGCCGCAAGGCGTTCCAGTATCTCCGTGGCACGAGGCTGCGCCGCATTGCCTTGCAATATGCCGCAAAACAATACGGCAATGAAACAATGAAAAATGAAAAATTTTCGTCTTCCCATAGTGTCAGCTCCCGCAATTTTCAATTCCTAATTTTTAATTCTTAACCACAGGAACTGGGATTGTTTTAAGCCGAGGACCTAAAACAATCCCAGTTCCTGCAATTTCGCCTCCAGCGAAGGCAAGTCGTGGTAGAGGATGTCGCGCGGTTTGGCCCCCTGCTGGCGGCCGACGATGCCGGCCCTTTCGAGCTGCATCATAATGCGGCCGGCGCGGTTGAAGCCCACCTCGTAGTTGCGCTGGATCATCGAGGTCGAGATCTGACCTCCGGACACGGCGTCGCGGGCGATCTCGGCAAAGAGCGAGTCGTATTTCACGGGCGCCGAGGACTCCTCGCTGCCCATTTGAGCGTCGCCGCCGTCGGGCGTATAGTCGGGCAACGTGTAGGCCTCGGTGTAGCCCTGCTGTTTGGAGATGTATTCGCAGATGCGCTCGACCTCGCGGGTCTCGACCAGCGCACACTGGATACGCGTCAGATCGCCGTCCTTCGAGAAAAGCATGTCGCCCCGGCCGATAAGCTGATTGGCCCCCGGCTGGTCGATGATCGTGCGCGAGTCGATCATCTGCATCACGCGGAAGGCGATGCGGGCCGGGAAATTGGCCTTGATGCCGCCCGTGATGACCTTCACGTCGGGACGCTGCGTGGCGATGATCAGGTGGATGCCGATGGCGCGGGCTTTCTGCGCGAGGCGCATGACCGGTCCCTCGACCTCGCGGGCCGTCATTATCAGGTCGGCGAACTCGTCGACCACCACCACGATATACGGGAGGTAGCGATGTCCGTTCATCGGATTCAGCCGCCGCGAGGTGAATTTCTCGTTGTACTCGGCGATGTTTCGCGCCCCGGCCTTCTTACACAGTTCCAGACGGTTGTCCATCTCCGTACAGAGCGAGTTGAGCGTATAGACCGCCTTCTTGGGGTCGGTGATGATCGCGTCGTCCTCCGACTCCATCTTGGCCAGGAAATGGCGTTCGATCTTGGCGTAGAGCGAGAACTCGACCATCTTGGGGTCGATCATCACGAACTTCAGCTGCGCGGGGTGTTTGCGGTACAGGAGCGAGGTGATGATGGCGTTCAGCCCCACGGACTTGCCCTGTCCCGTGGCTCCGGCGACCAGCAGGTGCGGCATCTTGGCCAGGTCGAAGACGTAATTTTCGTTCTGGATCGTGCGCCCGATCACCACCGGAAGCTCGGCCTTCGACTCCTGGAAACGCAGTGAACGCACGGCCGAATACATCGAAACCACCTGCTTGTCGCGGTTGGGAACCTCGATGCCGATGGTTCCCTTGCCCGGAATCGGCGCGATGATGCGGATACCCAGCGCCTTGAGGCTCTGCGCAATATCGTTTTCGAGGCCCTGCACCTTCGAGATCTTGATTCCCTGCGCCTGCACGATCTCGTAGAGCGTCACCGTGGGACCCACCGTGGCCTTGATGCGCTGGATGGGAATGCCGAAATATTTGAGCGTCTCCTCGATCTTGGTCTTGTTCTCGAAAATCTCCTCGTCCGAGACCTCCGAATCGGAAATGTAGTCCTCCAGGAGCGTCACGGGCGGCTTGCGGTAGTTCACCAGGTCCTTCAGCGGGTCGTAGCTCTCCGTGGGGATCGCCTTCTCGTCGAGAAGTTTCGCCTCGTTGGCCTCGACCGTCACCACGACGCCCTCCGGCTCCGCGGCGGGCGCGTCGTCCAGCACGGTGATCTCGGTAAAGGGCGCATCGGAATCGGACTGTGCAAGCTCTCTCTCCGGAACCTCCTCCGGGGCGGGCTCCGCAGCCACGGCGTCGCGCACCGCAGGGCGTTCCAGCTCGACCAGCCCGCTGCGGCCGATCACCACACGGCCCTCGGGACGCGAAAGGTCCACCTCGATGAACTCCCCGTCCTCCGCGGGAGGGGGCGTCTGCTCCGCGGCAGTCTCCCCGGCGACGGGTTTCCCGTCGGGCGTCAGTTCGAGGAAGGGATTTTCGTCCTCTTCCGGCACGAACTTCCGGGCCGCAACGGACTCCGACGGACGTTCCACACGGATCGGGGCGGGTTTTTGCGCCGCGGGTTCCGCCGCTTTCGGCGGCGCGGGCTGCGGTGCGGCCGCCTTCGGGCCGGGTTTCGGAGCCGGTTCGGGAACATCCTCCGCAGCCCCGTCCTCCCCGGCCGCACGTCCGTGCAGCACGACTTTGTGCTTGAGGATCTCGACGACCTTCCCGCTCTTGTCGACCACCACGTTGCCCGCCTCGTTGACCTTGTTGATGAAGTTGCGGTTGATGAAAACACCTGTCAGTATCCAGCCGCCGACAAGCAGGATCAGCGTTCCGAAAGCCCCGATATGCGTGCGCAGCAGGGCCGAAGAGGCGATGCCGAAAGCGCCGCCCCACCCCGTCGAGCAGCAGAGGCTCCAGCGGTTGGCGAAGGCGAATCCCAGCGTCAGCGACCCCAGGATCATAATCAGAAACAGCGAAAGGATCGAATGGTTGAACAGCAGCGGCCGCTGACGGACGATCCGCACGCCGACCAGCACGATCATCGCGGGAATCAGAATGCCGAAAAGCCCGAACGAATGATCGACCAGCAACATCCCCAACCGCGCTCCGGCCCAGCCGCAGAGATTTTCCGGTTCGATGCCGAGCGTCACCCGTTCCTCGACCGATTTTTGCAGCCCGCTCTGGTCGGCGGCCCAGCTGAAAAACGAAAAGAACACCGCAGCGGCGGCGAACAGACCGATGAACAGCAGCAGCAGTCCGGCGATCCAGCGCGCACTGTCGCTGTTGGAACGCTGAACGGCCTGCCGGCTGTTGGAGGATGTATTTTTAGATGCCATTCCCGAATGTCGCTATTATCGAGCGAAGGTACGAATTTTTTCCGACAATTCCGAAGGCGCCGCAAACTTTATCAATCGCCCGGAACGATTCCGGCCGGAAGCGTTCCCGCCCGCGAATGGGGGGGGGCGGAGCCGGGAGCGTCTTACAGGTACGCCGCAACCTTCCGTTCGAGACGCAGGCGGTAAAGCTCGTCGGCGAAGGTGCGGAACGTGAGCGCGGGACGGTTATCCGCCGAAGCGCGCAGGCCGTAGCGGTCCAAAAGCTGCCCGACGCGGCGGGCGACGGCGGGCGACGGGTCGACGATCGCGGCCCGTCCGTCGACGATGCGTTCCATCACGGGCGTCAGAAAGGGATAGTGCGTACACCCCAGCACGATCTGGTCGGCGCCCCGCGCCAGCATCGGCTCCACGGCGGCGCGCACCGCGGCTTCGGCCTCGGGCGTATCCTCCCGGTCCCCCTCGACCAGCTCCACGAAACCCGTGCCCGGGTAGGTCAGGACTTCGATGCCGCTGCCGTACCGGGCGGCCGTGCGGCGGAACAGCTCGCCGTCGAGGCTCCGTTCGGTGGCCAGCACCCCCACCACCCCGCTGCGGGTCGCCAGGCAGGCCGGTTTCACGGCCGGCTCCATGCCGACGATGGGCATGCCGGCGTATTTTTCGCGCAGGAAGCCGATGGCCGCGGCCGTGGCGGTGTTGCAGGCCACGACGACCATCTTGCAGTCCAGCTCCACGAGCCGCGCCACGGCGGCGTCGGCCAGCGCCTGCACCTCCTCGCGGGGCCGCGAGCCATAGGGGCAGTTGGCGCCGTCGCCGAGGTAGGCGAGCGATTCGCCGGGCAGCGCACGCCGGACCTCGCGCCAGACGGTCAGTCCGCCCAGCCCCGAGTCGTAAATGCCTATGGGTCTGTTGTCAGCCACGGTCGGAGAAAGTTTGCACGATATGTTCGACCAGCTCGTCGTCGGACATCGGGTCGCAGTCGACGACGAGCGAAGCCTGCGCGTAGAACGGTTCGCGGGCCGCCATGTCGCCGCGCATGAAGGCCACCAGCTGTTCGTCGTCGAGACCTTGCAGACGGGGCCGCTTGCGGCGTCCGTAGGGGCTTAACCGCCGGGCGATCTGCTCCGGCGAGCGGCGCAGGTAGACCGTATGCCCGACGGCGTTCATGCACGGCATGTTATCGCGCCACGTGGGCAGCCCGCCCCCCGTGGAGACCACGGCGAAGGAGGCTCCGGCGATCACCTCGTCGAGGACCCGGCGCTCCGCCTCGCGGAAACGCTCCTCGCCCTCGTAACGGAAGACGTCGGCCACGGAGGCGCCTTCGCGCTCCTCGACCAGCGCGTCGGTGTCGATGAAATCGACGCCCAGACGCCGCGCCAGCTTGCGTCCGAGGGTGCTCTTGCCGCAGCCCATATATCCGACCAGAAAGAGAGGTTTCATCGCAGGCGGTTCGTTAAAACAGGTTCAGCTGTTCGGGGTCGATCATCTCGCCGGCGTCGCCTTTCGGACGCTCCACCTCGAACTCCACGCCTCCGACGATCGTTCCGGCCGAGGGCTGGCCCGCCGGAGCCTTTCCCGGGGCGGGCTTGGCGCCGAGCGGCTCCTTCAGGGCGGATTTTCCGGAAGCTTTCTCCTCTGCCGCAGCACGTTGCGCCGCGTCAGCTGAAGCGTCCGTCAGCTGACCGTCGTCAAGCGACTCATCCTCCGAAGGTTCCGGTTCGGGAGGCAGTTCGGGTTCGATCATCCGCAGCCGGTCCACGTCATAGGTCGTCAGGCGTTTGCCCTTGGCGCGGTGGCTCTTGACGCCCACGAACTCGTCGACGTCGATCACATCCGCGGGCCGCGAGGCGTGCGCCCCCTTGTAGGTGATCTCCAGTTTGGCCCCGGCGCGGTCCGTCACGCAGATGAAATCGGCGTCGGCGTCGAGGAAATCCTGAATCTTGTCCGACATCTCGGCCGTGAAACGCTTCATGTAGTAATACTTCTGGCCGCGGTCGTAGTAACACAGGCTGTAAACCCGGTCGGACTCGTAACGCGCCACGAGGACCGTGTCGTCGGGGAAGTGCTGCATCAGGTCGTAGCCCGTGATGTAGTACTGATTCTTCGAGGTCCAGACGATCAGGCGGTCGTCGCCCTTGAACTCGCCGAGCAGCTTGCCGCGCCCGTCGGCGTTCAGCCGGCGGACATCTTCGTCGAACCAGATGTCCTGCCCCCCGAGCGTCGAGGTGCCGCGCTCCTTCAGCACGATCTTGTGGATGCCGTAGCGCGAGAACAGATTGCCCTGGCTCTGGCGCCCCTTGATGGCGAGGGTCGAGAAATCGAGATCGACGATCACCTTCTTCAGGCGCGGACGGGGCTTGAAGTAAACCTTCAGCACCTCGGCCTCACCGTTCGGATTGACAGACATATACAGTATCTCGCTCTTGGCGGTTCCCTTGGTGATGTCGTACTCCTTGTCGCGCGTGATGCCCTTGATGGCGCAGCGCTTCATCATAATCGCGCCGTTCTTCCCGTCGCGGTAGAGAACGTTGTAGATCGTGCGGTCGTCGTTGCGCTTGAAGACCCCGATATAATAGATGTTTTTATCGAAGAAGGCCTTGTCCGAAACCTTGGTGATCACGTAACGCCCGTCTTTCGTGAAGACGATCACGTCGTCGATGTCCGAGCAGTCGCAGACGAATTCCGCGTCCTTCATGGATTTGCCGATGCCGAAGAACCCTTCGGCCCGGTCCACGTACAGCTTGGCGTTCGTGACGGCCACCTTCGTCGCCTCGATCGAGTCGAATTCGCGCAACTCGGTGCGACGCTCTCTGCCCTTGCCGTACTTGTCGCGGATGCGCTCGTAGTAGGCCACGGCGTATTCGGTGAGGTGGTCCAGGTCGTACTGCGTCGACTTCAGGTCCTCCTCGATCTGGCGGATCTCGTTGTCGGCCTTCTCGCTGTCGTAACGCGAAATACGGATAAATTTCAGCTCGGTGAGCTTCTGCACGTCTTCAAGCGTCACTTCACGTCGCAGCCGCATCTTAAAGGGTTCCAGACCCTTATCCACGGCGGAATAAGCCTCCTCGCGGCTCTTGCACCCCTCGATCAACTGGTAGAGCCTGTTCTCGATGAAGATGCGTTCGAGCGAGGCAGCGTGCCATGCCTCGCTCAACTCGCCCAGCCGGATTTTCAGCTCCAGCCCCAGCAGCGACTTGGTGTGCTCGGCCGAGCGGCGCAGGATCTCCGAAACCCCGAGGAAGTGCGGCTTCTCGTCCCAGATGACGCACGAGTTCGGGGCGATCGACACCTCGCAGTCGGTGAAGGCGTAGAGCGCGTCGATGGTCTTGTCCGACGACTCGTCGGGCGAGACCTGAATGACGATTTCGACCTTGTCGGCCGTATTGTCGTCGACCTTTCGGATCTTGATCTTGCCCTTGTCGTTGGCCTTGATGATCGAATCCTTGATCGACTCGGTGGTCGTGGTATAGGGAATCTCGGTGATGGCAAGCGTCCGTTTGTCGATCTTCGAAATCTTCGCCCGCACCTTCACCGTGCCGCCGCGAAGGCCGTCGTTATAGCGGCTCACGTCGGCCATGCCGCCCGTCGGGAAGTCGGGGTAAAGCTGGAAATCACGTCCCTGGAGGTGCGCAATGGCGGCGTTGATCAGCTCCACGAAGTTGTGGGGCAGGATTTTCGAAGCCAGTCCCACGGCGATGCCGTCGGACCCTTGGGCCAGCAGCAGCGGGAACTTGATGGGCAGCGTAACGGGTTCCTCCTTGCGGCCGTCGTACGACAGCATCCACTCCGTCGTCTTCTTGTTGAAGACCACGTCGAGGGCGAATTTCGAAAGACGCGCCTCGATATAACGGCCCGCGGCGGCCTCGTCGCCCGTGAGGATGTTGCCCCAGTTGCCCTGACAGTCGATCAGCAGGTCCTTCTGCCCCAGCTGCACCAGCGCGTCCTTGATCGACGCGTCGCCGTGCGGGTGGTACTGCATGGTCTGGCCCACGAGGTTGGCGACCTTGTTGTAACGGCCGTCGTCGACGACCTTCATCGCATGAAGGATACGCCGCTGGACGGGTTTCAGTCCGTCCTCGACATGCGGCACGGCGCGTTCGAGGATCACGTACGAGGCGTAGTCCAGGAACCAGTTCTTATACATGCCCGTGAGCTTGCGGACGCCGCCCTCCTCCTGCGTCAGGCGGTCGAATTTGCCCGCCTTGGCCGGAGCCTCGGCCACAGGCGTTTCGTCCGTCGCGTCGTCCGCGGTTTCGGGAGTCGAGGCGTCCTCGTTGAGCGCTTCGTCGCGCCCCGTCTTATCGTTCTCTTCCGCCATGAAATCGGAATTTTTAATTTTTAATTCTTAATTTTTAATTAATCGCAAGGTCCTGCTCGACGATGTCCTCCTCGATGCGCAGGTTGTCGATGATGAAGCCCTGACGTTCGTAGGTGTTCTTACCCATGTAGAACTCCAGCAGGTCGTGGATCGGGTCGTCCTTCGTGATGCGGACCTTGTCCAGGCGCATATTCTCGCCGATGAACTCCTTGAACTCGTCGGGCGAAATCTCGCCCAGACCCTTGAATCGCGTGATCTCGGCGTTCGCGCCGCACCGGGCCACAGCCTTCAGGCGCTCCTCCTCGGAATAGCAGTAGAGCGTCTCCTTCTTGTTGCGCACGCGGAACAGCGGGGTTTGCAGCACGAACAGATGCCCCTGGCGGATCACCTCGGGGAAGAATTGCAGGAAGAAGGTCATCATCAAGAGGCGGATGTGCATGCCGTCGACATCGGCATCGGTGGCGATGACGACCTTGTTGTAGCGCAGGTTATCCATGTCCTCCTCGATGTTCAGCGCCGCCTGAAGGAGGTTGAACTCCTCGTTCTCGTAGACCACCTTCTTCGTCAGCCCGTAGCAGTTCAGCGGCTTGCCGCGCAGCGAGAAGACCGCCTGCGTACGCACGTCGCGGCTCTTGGTGATGGAGCCCGACGCCGAGTTGCCCTCCGTGATGAAGATCATCGACTGTTCGGCCAGCTCGTTGCGATCCGTGCGGTGGATCTTGCAGTCGCGCAGTTTCTTGTTGTTCAGGCTCACCTTCTTGGCCGTCTCGCGGGCCTTCTTCTGGATGCCCGAGATCGCCTTGCGCTCCTTCTCGTTCTCGACGATCTTCCGCTGGAGAATCTGCGCCGTCTCGGCGTGCTTGTGCAAGTAGTCGTCGAGGTGCTTGGTGAGGAAGTCGGCCACGAAGTTGTTGACCGAGACCCCCGGTTCGACCTCCTTCGAACCGTACTTGGTCTTCATCTGGTTCTCGAAGATCGGGTCGGTGACCTTGATCGAAATGGCCGCGATGATCGACGTGCGGATGTCCGAGGGGTCGTAGTCCTTGTGGTAGAACTCCTTGACCGTCTTGGCGACGGCGGCGCGCAGGGCCGTCTGGTGTGTGCCGCCCTGCGTGGTGTGCTGGCCGTTGACGAACGAGTCGTAGCTCTCGCCGTAGCCCGTGCCGTGGGTGATCACCACCTCGATGTCCTCCCCCGTGAGGTGGATGGGCGGGTAGAGCGGGTCCTCGGTCATGTTGTCGTTCACGAGGTCCAGCAGACCGTTTTTCGAAACGTAGCTCTTGCCGTTGAAATTGAGCGTCAGACCCAGGTTCAGGTAGCTGTAATTGCGGATTTTCTGCTCGACGTATTCGAGGTTGTAGGCATATTCGCCGAAAATCTCCTTGTCGACACGGTACGAGATGAACGTGCCGTTCTTCTCGTTGACGCCGCTCTCCCACCTGTCGCTCACTTCGAGACCCTTGGCGAAGGTCACCGTACGGGCCTCGCCGTCGCGGACCGAACGGGCCGTAAACTCTTCGGAAAGCATGTTCACGGCCTTGACGCCCACACCGTTCAGGCCCACGGTCTTCTTGAAGGCGTCGCCTCCGTACTTGCCGCCCGTGTTCATCTGCCCGACGGCCGCCGCGAGCGACTTGAGGGGGATGCCGCGGCCGTAGTCGCGCACCGTAACGACGTTGTCGGCCAGCGTGATGTCGATCTGCCGGCCCGCGCCCATGATGAATTCGTCGATCGAGTTGTCCACGACCTCCTTGATCAGCACGTAGAGCGCCTCGTCGGGCTGCGAACCGTCGCCCACCACGCCGACGTACATGCCGGGGCGCAGGCGGATGTGCTCCCTCGGCGAGAGGGTCACGATGGCATCGTCGCCGTAATTGTTTGCGTTCGAGTTGGTATTATTGAGTAAATCTGCCATAACTTAATTAAGGTGAAAAGTGAAAGGTGAAAGGTGAGAAATTAAAAAATCGGCGGGAAGTTCAACGCAACTTTTTTTGAATTTTTCGTGTTCCAACCTTTATTTGCGACATTTCACTTTTGATCTTTCACTTTTAACTTTTCGTTTCTCACTTCTCCCAGCGCCGTGCACATCCGTTCATGCACCTCCTGCATCAGTTCATGCGTCTCCAGCGCGGCGACCCGTTCGGCCGGAACGGGAGGCAGCACACGGACGGTGATCCGGTTGCCCCAGTTGAATGCCAGGTTCTTTTTGATCAGCGTCTTGGTTCCGTCCAGCACCACGGGAAGGATCTCCGCGCCGGCCTCCTTGGCCAGCGTGAAGGCCCCGGCCTTGAAGCGGTGGATCTCACCGTCCTTCGAGCGCGTGCCCTCGGGAAAAATCGCCACCGAAGCCCCGCGCGAAATCCACTTTTTCCCGTCGCGGACCAGCTGTTCCAACGCCTCGGCGGCGTGGCCGCGGTCGATGCAGATGTCGCCGTGCAGCAGGAGGAACTGGCCGAAGAAGGGCGTTTTGAAGACCTCGCGCTTCGACACCCAGCGGAAATTGAGCGGAATGTAGTAGAGCGCCGGGATGTCGATCACCGTGTTGTGGTTGATGACGATGACGTAGCGCTTCTTCCGGTCGATCAGTTCGCGGCCGATGACCCGCTGCCGCCAGAAAGGCGGCAGAAAGAAGAAAATCCGCACCAGGATGCGCGACAGTTCATGCACCGTCCGGCGCCCCCGGTCGAAGGGATAGCAGACGACCAGCGCAAGGGCCGACAGAATCATAAAAAGCGTGCACAAAAGCACCAGCAAAAGGTAGTATAAAGCACTTAACATACGATCATCGTTCTATTACAGCATTTGTAAAACAGACTGTCCGAACCCGCGGCCGCGGGCCGCGTCCACAAATCCGGCCCGCCCCGGATTCCCGCCTCCGGGAGGGACCCGGCAAAGGGCGCAGCCGGTTGAAAAAAGCCCGTATCAGACATCCGGGGACAATTAGCCACATTAATTCAATCTGCAAATTTAGGAATTATTTCCCGGGATTCCTACCCCGCCAGTCGGCGAATTTTCAACAAAATATTCACTGCACCTGTTTTCAGGAGGCGAAAAAGCGGGACCGCGAAAAAAAGTTGCGGAAAAATTTGGTTCGCAGCCGGGGGGGGGTATCTTTACACCCGGAAAACACCCCCGCAAGAACCGCGGGCCTCCATATACATAAGTATCGAAAATTTTCTGAAATTTACAGTACTATGTCTTGCATAGTATAAATATTATTACATATCTTTGCACTGACAAATAAAGTGCAAAACAGAATATTATGAAAAGACTGATCCTCCTTATCGTAACGCTCGCAGCGGCCGCGACCCGGCTCTTTGCGGCGCACCTCTGCCCCTCGACGGGCCGCGTGGTGGACGAACAGGGAAAAGCCGTCGAATACGCAACGGTCGTCCTGCTGAAAGGAACCGAGCAGGTGGCCGGCATGGCCACCGACGCAGAAGGACGCTTCGCGCTGAAAGCAGCTCCCGGCGAATACACGCTCCTGATTCAGTACCTCGGATTCGACCCCGTGAAAAAGCCGGTGCGCGTGGAGCAGGAGAACCATCTGGGCGATTTCGTGATGCGGACCTCGGCGACCGGCATCGAAAGCGTGGAGGTAAAGGCCCGGCTGGTGCGCCGCGAGGCCGACCGGTTCGTGGTCGACGTGGCGAACGCCCCGGCGGCCATCGGCAAGGACGGCATCGAACTGCTGGAACGCGCCCCCGGCGTATGGATCGACGGGGAGAAAATATCAATCAACGGCAAGAGCGGCTCGAAGGTCTACGTCAACGACCGCGAACTGCGCATGGAGCCGGAACAGCTGCTGACCTACCTGCGGTCGCTCCGGGCCGAGGAGATTCAGAAAATAGAAGTCGTGCCCACCTCGGGCGCCGACTACGATGCCGACTCGGCGGGAGGCATCATCCGCATCACGCTCAAAAAACGCCGCGAGAACGGCGTCAACGGCTCGGTGGCGTTCAACACGACGCAGGGAGAGATCGTACACAGGTACAATCCGTCGGCCAACATCAACCTGCATTCGGGCCGCGTGGACTTCTACGCCTCGGCATGGGGATCTTTCGGAAAGGACGAGACGACCACCGGCGAGCAGACGCGCTACGAGGCCGCGGACAAGGAGCTGAACGCACATTCGTCGATGAAAGGCCGCAACCGCAGCCTCGGGGCCAGCGCCGGCGCGGTGGTCGAGATCGACAACAGGAACAGCGTCGGCGCGGAGTTCGAGTACTGGCGCAACCGGAACGGGGAGCCGAACGACACCTACACGGATTTCCGGAACGCCGGCACGGTGACACGCACGGACAGCCATTTCGACAAACTCGACATCCGCAACAACTACTCGGCGACGTTCAACTACATCCGCAAGATCGACACGCTCGGCTCGACGCTCAAACTCCTTGCCGACTACACGCGCCGCGAAACCGACTCCGGAAACGACAACTTCAGCCGCATGACGGCTCCGGGAGCGACGGCGGATTCGACCTACCGCGACAACACCGAGAGCGTCTACAACATCGCCACGGCGACGCTGGCACTCGAAAAGAGGTTTTCGCCCCGCTGGACGCTCAAGGCCGGAGCCAAATACACCTACAACGACATGCACAACGACGCGCTCTACGAATACCTCAAGGGCGACGCATGGACGCGCAACGACAACCAGAGCTTCACGATCGACTACACGGAGAACATCGCGGCGGCCTACGCCGTCGCCTCGGCGCAGCTCGGCCGCTGGGGCCTCGTGGCTGGTCTGCGCGGCGAATACACCCACACGACGGGAAAAAGCGTCGGACAGGATTATTTCTCGCTCTTTCCAAACGCCAACGTCTCCTTCGCCCTTTCGAAGGAGAAAGGATGGTCGCTGATCGCCCAATACGCCCGGACCATCGAACGGCCGCGCTTCTGGTGCCTCAACCCCCAGCGGATGCAGATTTCGGACTACACCTACCAGACGGGAAACCCGTCGCTCGACCCGGCGTTCAAGCAGGACGTGAACCTCACGCTGGTGGCCGCCCACAAATACACCCTCACGGCCGGCGTGCAGCTCGTCAGCGGCGAGATTCAGCAGACGATACAGGCCGACCCGGAGAATCCCGACCTGCTGCAACTGGCATGGGTCAACTACGACCGCACCAAAAACTATTACGTCTCGGTCAATCTGCCTTTCCAGCCCGCGAAATGGTGGCAACTGAACGCCAACTTCACCTACATGCGCCACGGTGAGCGCGTCGAGCAGCACGGCGCCGAAACTTTCTACAACTGGGCATTCGGCAGCATCTCGACGACCTTCACGCTGCCGGCTAAATTCTACATCGACCTCTCGTACAACTATCAGAGCCGCATCGACCTGGGCAACTGCTGGGTGCTGCCCGACCACCGGTTGCAGGCCGGCGTGAAGAAACGCTTCGGCGACCGGTTCACCGCCTCGTTCTCGGTGCAGAACCTTCTGGACCAGGGACAGGTGATCGGAGCGCACGGCGACGGATTCGTCCGCACGATGAACGCCCGGCAGACGTGGAGCAACCGCTCGTTCCGAATCGGGCTGACCTACAACTTCAAGTCGGGGAAGGCCTTCAAGCGCAAAGCCGTCGAGGCGGGGTCGGCCGACGAAAAGAGCCGGCTGTAACGGTACGAAGACAAACGCGCCGGCGTGTTTTTGCAAAATCCGTCAGCGGGTACGGCGGATGCGCGGCAGCGGCAGGCGGCGCGCCCAGCGCACGGCCCAGCGCGGCAGGCGCGGACGGGCCATCCACCGGGCCAGGTGCGTGACGGAGGTGGGGATGCGGATTGATTTGCCGGCGATGATGAGCGTCACGGCGACGAGGATCAGCAAAACGCCGGTTCCGATGCGCAGCGTGAACCGCTCGCCGAAGACCGCGACGCCGAAAAACAACGCCGTGACGGGTTCCAGCGCCCCGAGGATCGCCGTGGGCGTGGAGCCGATGCGGCGGATGGCCCCGGCCATCGCGACCAGCGAAACGATCGTCGGGAAAAGCGCCAGCGCAACGGCGTTGACCCACATCAGGGGCGAAGGGACGGGTTGCAGATCGGCACAGCCCCGCAGCCGAACGACATAGACCAGCGAGCCGAAAACCAGACAGTAGAAGGTGAGTTTCTCGGTCGGAAGGTCCTTGAGCGACGAGCGGTTGACGGCGACGATCCAGACCGCATAGGAGAGCGCCGAAAGGAAGACCAGCACGACGCCCGCGAGGTTGAGCGTCGCGCCGTCGCCCCCTTTGTAGAGCAGCGAGATGCCCCCGCACGCCAGGGCGATCGAGACGACCGTGGCGGCGGTGACCCGCTCGCGGAAACCCACGGCCATGATGACCGCGACCATCACCGGATAGACGAACAGGATCGTCGAGGCGATGCCGGCGTCCATGAGGTTGTAACTCTCGAAAAGCAGCAGCGACGAGACGGAGAAGAGCACGCCCATAGCCGCAAGCGGCAGGACGTCGCGCCGCCGCAGGGCGAACGACTGCCGCCGGAACAGCATCAGCGCACCCAGCATCACCACAGCCAGCACATAGCGGTAGAACAGCACGGAATCCACTCCCAGGCCCGCGCCGTAAAGCGGCAGCGCAAAGAGCGGATTCAGTCCGTAGCTGGCCGCGGCTATGGCTCCCAGCACATAACCGCGGGAACGTTCCGAGATCATTTAGAAGGTGACCTGCGGAGCGGCCGCGGCCCCTTCGGCCGACTCGAAATAGGGCTTCTGGCCGAAGCCGAACATCCGCGCGACGAGGTTGGCCGGGAAGCGGCGCACCGAAACGTTGTACTGCTGCGCCGCGGCGTTGAAGTCCTTGCGGGCGACGGCAATGCGGTTCTCGGTCCCTTCGAGCTGGGCCTGCAATTCGAGGAAATTCTGGTTGGCCTTCAGGTCGGGATAGCTCTCCGACACGGCGATCAGGCGGCCCAGCGCGGAGCGCACCTCGGCCTGCGCCCGCTGGAACTGTGCGAGCCGCTCGGGCGTCAGGTCGTCGGCCGAAAGGTTGATCGACGTGGCCCGGGCGCGCGCCTCGGTAACCTCGTTCAGGGTCTGCGTCTCGTGGGCCGCGTAGCCCTTCACGGTGTTGACCAGATTGGGAATCAGGTCCGCACGCCGCTGGTACTGCGTCTCGACATTGGACCAGGCGCTTTTAAGCCCCTCCTCCCTGTTCACAAAACCGTTATAGGTCGCATAAAAGAAGATCGCCACCACGGCGACTACGCCGATCCAAATCCATTTTTTCATAACAGAAGCTATTTATATATTTAAATTTAAACTCATTTCGCATCAAACCGCCGCAGTCGCCGCCTCCGGCGCCGTTTACAAGCCAGGCCCCGTCCCAAACCCTTCCTTCAGGGGAAGGGCTTGTCGCGACGCAACCGAATTGCAGACGCTTTTCAGCCCAACATGCAACGCCCCGGAACTCTGCACCTTAAACTACCAGCGTGAACCGGCTCCGCCGCCGCCGAAGGAGCCTCCTCCGAAGCCGCCGCCCATGCCGCCGCCCATGCCGCGTCCGAAGCCGCCGCCGATGATCGTGCCGCCCCCGGCCCCGCTGCCGAAATTGTCGTCGCGCAGGTTGCGCGAACGCCGCTTCACGACTGCACCGCAGTTCGGGCAGACATACGTATATTCGACCAGCCGGTAGTTCCGCGTGACGCTCAACACCTGCTGCGACTGCTGTTTCAGCGTCAGCTTACGGCACTTCGGGCAACGGCGGGAGAAATAGTAGTTCGCCAGCACCATGCCCAGCGGGAAGATCACGAAGCCGAAGACGATCGTGAAGATCATCCATGCCGGAAGGTCCTCGTCGGCGTCGCCGCCCAGATCGACCTCGCCGCCTTCGAGGATCGTGGCCGCAGCCCCCACCCCGGCGACCATGCCCGCGCTGTAATCCCCCTCGCGGAAGGCCGGAAGCATATAGTTGAGCTGGATGCGTTTGCAGAGCGCGTCGGGAAGGATGCCTTCGAGGCCGCCGCCCGTGACGAAGCGTATCTCACGCAGGTCCTTCACCAGCAGGATGCCCAGTCCGTTATTGCTTTTGGCCGAGCCTACACCCCAGCTGCGGAACAGATCGACGGCGAACGAGAACGTATCGCCGCCCGCGATGTCGTCGACGGCGACGACGGCGACCTGCGCGAGGCCCCGCTCACGCAGCGAGGCGCAGACGGAGTCGATATGCGCCACGGCGGCAGGCGACAGGATACCGTCGGGATCGGAGACATAGCGCCGCCGGTCCATACGCTGAACATTGGGAATCTCGTCCGCGCGGTAGGTTCCCGCAAGGGCGGGCAGCGCACAGGCGAGCAGCAGGCAAAGGATCGCAATGTTTCTCATGCGGCAAAGATAAAGAAAATGAAGAATTAAAAATGAAAAATGCAAAATTATAACGCAGGCTGCATCACAACGGCCCGAACAGTCGGGCTGCAAAGAGCATTACAACAGCCAATCATTCGCAAATAATAATTTTTAATTCTTAATTCTCAATTTTTAATTACACAATATCCGGTAGCTCCACGGGGCCATATCCTCCTCGACGCGGCCGCGAAGCTCGTAAGGCTCGCCCGTCATGGCGTCGGTGTACATCCCGGCGTAGATGCCCGTATAGTAATCGGCATGGATGGCGTAGGGCGAGAGGTTCATCACCGCAACGACACGGTTGTCAGCCGTCTCGCGGACCAGCGTCATCAGGCAGTCCTCGGCGTTGTTGCGGATCTCGGTCATCGCGCCGCCCCGCTCCCCCGCCGCCAGGGCCGGGTTGTCGTGGCGCAACGCCGTGAGGCGGCGGTAGAACCCGGTGAAAGCATTGGCCTCGTAACGGGGAATCGGATCGCGGTCGAAGAAGGCGAACGAATGGTCGTAGCCGATCTCCTGCCCGGTGTAGATCAGCGGCAGGCCGCGCGGCACGACGAACGTGAAGACCGCCATGATCTCGCGCGCATCGCCCAATCTGGAAAATTCGGAGCCGTTCCACGAATTCTCGTCGTGGTTCGACGTGAACGCCAGCCGCATGGCCGAGTCGGGATAGTCGTCGCGGTCGGCGTAGATGTAGTCGCGCAGGGCCGTGACGCGGGTGCGCTGCCGGGCCACGTCGTTCATCAGGTGGTGCATCCGCCAGGCGTAGCAGGCGTCGAAAGCCCCCTCCTCGAAAAGATTCCGCTCCTCGGCCTCGGCCAGCATGAACAGATCGGGCTTCACACGCCGCAGGCGCAGCGAGGTCTCGTTCCAGAACTCGATGGGAACCAGCATCGCCATGTCGCAGCGGAATCCGTCGACGTCGTGCTGCGTGAGCCAGAACTCCATGGCGTCGGCCTGCGCGCGCCACACGTCGCGGTCGGCGTAGTTGAGTTTGGCGGTGTCGGACCAGTCCCACGGCACGGCGGGACGGCCCGCGGCGTCGCGTTCGTACCACGAGGCGGGCTTTTCGGCGATCCACCGCGCGTCGCGCGCCGTGTGGTTGGCCACCCAGTCGAGCAGGACCCGCATGCCGAGGCGGTGGGCCTCGGCGACGAAGGCGTCGAAGTCGGCCATCGTGCCCAGCTCGGGGTTCACGGCGCAGTAGTCGCGGATCGAATAGTAGGAGCCGAGCGAGCCTTTGCGCCCGGCCTCCCCGATCGGATAGACTGGCATGAGCCACACGGCGTCGACGCCGAGGTCTTTGAGGAAAGGCAGTTTTGAAGTTGCCGCGCGCAGCGTGCCTTCGGGCGTGAGCTGGCGCACGTTCATTTCATACAGGACAGCCTGCGGCCAAAAACAATTCATAATTCACAATTCATAATTACCTTGTCCGCGATCAGCCGGCGCACGCCGCGGATTTCAAGTTCGACGGGGGCACCTTCGTTCGCCACCTCGACCGCATTGCGGGTGATCCGGACCGTCAGGACCCGGTCCCGGAAATTGACCTTGAACGAGAGGGACTCCCACGCGGCCGGCAACTGCGGGTCGAACGACAGCACGCCGTCGCGGACGCGCATGCCCCCGAAACCCTCGACCACCGAGAGCCACGAACCCGCCATCGAAGTGACATGGCAGCCCTCGCGGACCTCGCGGTTGTAGTCGTCGAGGTCCAGGCGCGCCGTGCGCAGGTAGAGTTCGTAGGCCTTGTCCAGATCGCCGATACGCGCGGCGAGGATGGCGTGGACGCAGGGCGAGAGCGACGATTCGTGGACCGTGCGCGCCTCGTAGAAGCGGAAGTTGCGGCGGACGGTGTCGAGGTCGAAATCGTCGCCGAAGAAATAAAGCCCCTGCAACACGTCGGCCTGCTTGATCAGGCACGAGCGCAGGATGCGGTCCCACGACCAGCGCTGGTTGATGGGGCGATCCGCAGGGTCAAGGTCTTTGGCCAACGTCTGCTCCTTGTCCAGATAGCCGTCCTGCTGGAGGAAGATGCCCAGTTCGCGGTCCTCGCCGAAGTACATGCCGTCGGCGATTTCGAGCCACCGCTTCGTCTCGGCCGTCTCGTCGAAACGTCGCTTCGCGCAGATGCGCGCGTAGTCCGCAGGGCGGTTTTCACGCACCCACGCCGCCGACTCGGCGGCATAGCGCATCGACCAGCAGGCGATGTAGGAGGTATACCAGTTGTTGTCGACGTTGTTCTCGTACTCGTTGGGACCCGTGACGCCCAGCATGACATATTTTCGCCGCGCCCCGGACCACGTGATGCGCTGCGCCCAAAAGCGCGCCACGGACAGCAGCACCTCCAGCCCGCAGTCGGCCAAATACGCCGTGTCGCCGGTATAGCGGATGTAGTTGAAAATCGCGTAGGCGACGGCGCCGTTGCGGTGGATCTCCTCGAAGGTGATCTCCCACTCATTGTGGCACTCCTCGCCGTTGACGGTGACCATCGGGTAGAGCGCCGCACCGTCGCGGAAGCCCAGCTTCGCGGCGTTTTCAATGGCCTTGTCGAGCTGGTTGTAGCGGTAGACGAGCAGTTCGCGGGCGACGGCCCGCCCGGCGGTGGCCAGGTAGAACGGCAGGCAGTAGGCCTCGGTGTCCCAGTAGGTCACGCCGCCGTATTTCTCGCCCGTGAAGCCCTTCGGACCGATATTCAGACGGGTGTCCACCCCGGTATAGGTTTGCAGCAACATGAAGATGCAGAAGCGGATGCCCTGCTGCGCCCGGGCGTCGCCCCCGATTTCGATGTCGCAGCCGTGCCAGCGGGCGGCCCAGGCGGCCGTCTGCTCTTCGAGCAGGGCCTCGAAGCCCGCCTCCTGTCCCGAAGTCGCGACGGCGCGCGCCGCGGCGATAAGGTCCGCCGGAGCGTGGTTGAGCGACGAGCAGATGCCCGCATATTTATATAAGACGGCGGCGCAGCCCTTTTCACGGCTGACCGCTGCGGTGGCCCGGACCTTCTCGGGGCGGGTTTCGCAATGCCACTCGGCGCCGTCCAGCTCGACGGCCTGCGCCCAGGCCGCCTCGAAACCGCTCTTTTTGGTACGGCTCTGCGTGGCGTCGGCCTCGGTCGAGACCTCCTCCCAGAACTTTTCGTCGTAGTTGGCGTCGGCATTGCGCACGTCAGCGTCGACATGGGGCGAGAAGGTGATCCGGGCCGCCCGGTTGAGCGGCGTGACGGCGTATTTCACGACGCCCAGTTCACGGCGCGCCAGCGAGAGGAAACGAACCGTCTCGACGGCCACCTCGACGCCGTTTTTCAGCACAACCCTCATACGGCGCGTCAGCACCGAGCGGCGCATGTCCATCTCGCGGTAAAAGCTCTTCACCTCCGCGACGGTCGCCAGGTCGAGCGGCTCGCCGTCGACCGCGACATCGACCCCGATCCAGAACGCGGCGTTCGGGACCTTGGCGAAATACTCCGGGTAGCCGTTCTTCCACCACCCCACGCGGGTCTTGTCGGGATAATAGACCCCGCCGATATAATTGCCCTGAAGCGTCTCGCCCGAGTAACGCTCCTCGAAATTGGCCCGGCCGCCCATCACGCCGTTGCCCAGCGCGAAGAGCGACTCGGAAGAGAGCGCCCGCGAAGGGTCGAAGCGATCCTCGACGAGGCGCCAGGGATCGGTTTTTACATATCCGTCGTTCATAATCTATACTCTTTATCGCTCGTTTCACCGCCCCGGCCGCAGCCTTCCGCGGCGTTGCGCCGGGGTTGCAATCAGTCCCGGTCGATCTTCATCGCCAATTGTTCAAACGTAAACCCCGCGAAGGTTTCCAGCCGCATCGTGGCGGCCGAAAGCGACGCACCGCCCCCGACGCCCACCGAACGCATGCCCGCACGCGAAGCGGCCTCGATACCCGCGGCGGCGTCCTCGAAGACCACGCACACGGAAGGCGCGGCGTCCACGGCGGCGGCACCCTTCAGGAAAACCTCGGGATCGGGTTTGGCCCGCGAAACCTCGTTGCCGTCGACCACGGCGTCGAACAGCGGCCGAAGGCCGCACCGGTCGAGGATCGTCCCCGCGTTCTTCGACGCCGAGCCGAGCACCGTCCGCACGCCGCGGCTGCGCACGTCGTGCAAAAACGCCGCCACGCCCGGAAGCACCTCGGCGGGTGTCATTTGCGAAACGAAACGCAGGTAACGCGCATTCTTTTCGGCGGCGAGACGCTCCCTCTCGGCGGCGGAAAAACGCCCCTCAAGTCCTCCGGCGCGCAGGACGATCTCCAGCGACGCCATGCGGCTCACACCCTTGGTCGCTTCGCCCTGCACGGGCGTGAATTCAAAGCCCAGTTCACGAGCCAGCGCGGCCCACGCCAGATAGTGGTAGCGGGCCGTATCGACGACAACTCCGTCCAAATCGAATATGCAGCAGTCTATCATTTTTTGAATTTCGGATACCAAAGATACGATTTTTTTGCAAAAAAAACACGTATCCGGCAACGCATTACCTACATACTTGTAAAATATCACCTTCGAAAAGCGGCTGTTTTTCAGAATTAATTTATATCTTTGCGCACGTAATTACAATCAACGCCTTATTAAAAATGAAGCAACTCTGCCTTCTCATCGGGACAGCGGTCCTCGGCATACTGCTCGTTTCGTGCTCCGCACAGAAGCGCGTATGGTATCTGCAGGACGCCCAGCCCTTCACACCTGAACAAATCGCCGAAAACGGACAGATCCGCATCAAGCCGCTCGACCGGCTGACGATCGTCGTCAACAGCAAGGACCCCGAACTGGCAGTGCCGTTCAACTCGGCGACCTCCTACAATTCGCTCACGGGAACCAACGTCTCCAGCGCGGCAAACTCGCAGGCGCTCCAGATGCGCACCGTCGACGAGAACGGCATGCTCGAAATGCCCGTGATCGGCAAGATCGAATGCAAGGGCAAGACCCGCAGCGAACTGGCCCAGGCCATCGCCAAGAAGATCATCGACGGCGGATATATCAACGACCCCACGGTCAACGTACAGTTCGCCGACATGAAGATTTCGGTCATCGGCGAAGTGGCCCGCCCCGGATTCTACGATGTCACACGCGACAAGGTTTCGATTTTCGACGCTCTGGCGATGGCCGGCGACATGACCGTATACGGCGTGCGTTCGGAGGTGGCCGTGACGCGCGAGGTGGACGGCGTGCGCACGATCGAATACCTCGACCTCACATCGACCGACATCTTCAACTCCCCGGCTTTCTACCTCCAGCAGAACGACGTGGTATACGTGAAACCCAACAAGTACAAGGCGCAGACGGGCGAGATCAGCCAGAACCGCAATTTCTACCTTTCGCTGGTGGGAACGGCGATTTCGGTGGCGACACTCATCGTAACCCTCACCAAATAGCAAGGCTCCATGGCAGAACAACAGATCAATTCACAGATACAGACCAACAACGAAGAACTGACGAACACGATCACCCTGCACGACATCATCCGCATGGTGATCGCCAACTGGTATTGGTTCGTGCTTTCGACCGTATGCTGTCTCTGCGCGGCCTACTACTATCTGGCCAGCACCCCGAAGATTTACAGCCGCACGGCGACCATTCTGGTCAAGGACAGCCGCAAGGGCGGAGACGTGGATCTCACGGCATTCAGCGATCTGGCGGGATTCCAGAACCGCCGCAACGTCGACAACGAAGTATTCATCCTCCAGTCGCGGCGTCTGATGACCAACGTGGTCAAGCAGCTCAACCTGACGGTCAACTACTCGGTGAGCGAACGGCTCCGCCGGCGCGACCTCTACGGTCAGGCCCCGATCGACGTGAAGTTCATCAACGACAACGACAACCAGTCGCTCGCAATGGAGATCACGCCGATCGACGACGACAAAATCCGGTTGAGCGGATTCGAAGACCAGTTCGTCACCAAGCACGAGAGCCGCAGCGTCATCACGGCGGCTTACGGCGACACGATCCCGACTCCCGTGGGCCAGGTCGTGGTGCAGAAGTCGCTCTACATGGCCCCCGACTACATCGGGGTTCCGATCCGCGTGACCAAGAGTTCGCTGGGACGGACCACCAACGCCTACCGCGCAGCCGTGAAAAGCGACGTGGCCAACAAGCAGGCTTCGGTGGTGACCATCTCGATGAACAACACCGTCCCCCGGCGCGCCGAAGACGTGATCAACACGCTGATCGAGGCCTACAACGAAGACGCCATCGAGGACAAGCGCCGCGTGTCGGTCGCTACGGGCAAGTTCATCAAGGCCCGTCTGGACGTTATCGGACGCGAGCTGGGCGACGTGGACCGCAATATCGAGGACATCAAGAAGGACAACCGGATGGTGGACATCACCTCGGAGGCCGCGCGCAGCGTGTCGGAAAGTTCGCGCTACAAGACGGAAGGTCTTTCGCTCGAAAACCAGATCAACGTGGCGGAGTACATTCGCACCTACCTGAACGACCCGAAAAACGTCGGTGAACTGATTCCGGCGATGGCGGCCGCGGGAACCAACACGGCCATCGCCAAGCAAATCGAAGATTACAACTCGGCGATCCTGCGCCGCGAGAAACTGCTGGAGAACAGTTCGGAGCGCAGCCCCGTCATTCAGGACCTCGACAACCTGCTGGCCGCCGTGCGGCGTTCGATCATCTCGTCGCTCGACTCCAACATCTCGACGCTCGAAATCCAGCGCGACGCCATGCGCAAGGAGGAGACGCAGGCCAACATCCGCATCTCGACCATGCCTTCGCAGGAGAAGGTCATCCTGGGCATCACGCGCCAGCAGAAGATCAAGGAAGAACTGTTCCTCTACCTGCTGAACAAGCAGGAGGAGAACCAGCTCAACTACGCCGTAGCAGAGAGCAACTCACGGTCGATCGACTACGCCTACGGCAGCAACGCTCCCGTATCGCCCCGACCGATGATGATTCTGGGCATCGCCCTGATCGTGGGTCTGGCCATTCCCTTCGGTCTGCTCTACCTGATCGGCATGCTCGACACGACCATCCGCGGTCGCAAGGACATCGAGGACAACGTCAACGCCCCGTTCCTGGGCGACATCCCCTACCACGAGGGCGGCGGCAAGGCCGGGATCGTGGTGCGCGAAACGGGCCGCGACGCCCTGTCGGAGGCTTTCCGCATTCTGCGCTCGAACATGACGTTTATGAGCGTCTCGGCCGGAACCGACATCTGCACCATTCTCTTCACCTCGTCGGACCCGCACGCAGGCAAGACCTTCGTGGCGACGAACCTGGCCATGACCCTCGCCATGGCCGGCAAGCGCGTGCTGCTGATCGACCTCGACCTGCGCCGCCATGCCCTGTCGTCCCAGCTGGGCCACAGCAACAGCAAAACCGGCATCACGAGCTATCTCGCAGGAACGGTTTCCGATGTGGAGAGCATGATCCAGAACTCCGGATTCCACCAGAATCTCGACGTGATTTACGCAGGAGTGCAGCCGCCCAACCCGGCGGAGATGCTCCTTTCGGACAAACTCGACAAGCTCATCGCCGAAATGCGCGGCAGATACGATTATGTCTTCCTCGACAGTACGCCCGCCATGTCGGTGGCCGACGCAATTATCACCGACCGGCTTGCGGACCTCTGTATATACATCGTACGCGAGGGTGTGCTCGACCGGCGCCAGCTGCCCGACATCGAGCGGCTCTACCGCGAGAAGAAGCTCCACAACATGTGCATCGTTCTAAACAGCACCCGCGCCCGCCGTCACGGATATGGATACGGGTATGGCTACGGCTACGGTTATGGATACGGATATGGCTACGGAGACGATTACAAGGAAGTAAGCTACCGCAAACGCATCAAGCACTTCTTCCGGTCGCTGGCACATAAAGTAAAACGGTAACGATGGCCATTCACGACGCAACAATAGCCATCGACTTCGACGGTACGGTCGTAACGCATGCCTACCCGGAGATCGGTGAGGATGCGGGAGCGGCGCCCGTGCTGAAAGAGCTGACGGACAACGGTTGCCGACTGATCCTCTACTCGATGCGGCATGGAAAACTGCTGGACCGCGCGGTGGAATGGTTCCGCGTCCGGGGCATTCCGCTCTACGCCGTGAACGAAAATCCGTCGCAGAAGCGCTGGACCTCGTCGCCGAAGATTCATGCAGACCTTTACATCGACGACTGCAATCTGGGATGTCCGCTGCGGTTCGTCGACGGAGAGAAACATCCCGTGGCCGATTGGGCCAAGATCCGCGAGCAGCTCGTCCGGGAAGGTTTTCTGGACTGACGCGCAGAAAGTCGGGGGGGGGCTGACGAAGGCCCAAACCGGATAATAAAAAAGCGAGACTTTGGAAAGTCTCGCTTTTTTTGCAGGCGGGCTGGAGCGGCAGAGCGGCAGAGCGGCGGGCAGAAGTATACAGGCGGTGGCAAAAACAGGCAGAGGTAGGCCTATAATGACAGAGACAATAGGAGCTGGCAAGTTCCGGGCATCGCGAAGAACGGGACGGATGGGTAGCACTCGAGTGCGTCCCATTCGCACCGTTCGGAGGATGTGCGGAAAGTATCGCATCTAAAGCGGAACCGGTTTTTGATTATCGCGGAGCAGATTTTGCCATAACGCAGTTCGGCCCGGACAGGACATACCGAAGTATTTCCCGTTCGGGCCGGACAAGGCAGGGCGAAAGATGCCCGTGAGAATCGAAAACTACGCCCAGAGATTCCGGGGATATTTACCCTCGGCAATCATCTTCTCGATGGCGGCCATCAGCGCGGGTTTGTCCTCCTTGTAGGTGACGCCGTGCCACTGGGCAGCCGAACGCAGCACGCGGAGCGTAGCCGTGCCGTCGCCGATCAGCTTGTTGACCATCGTCGGGATGTAGAACTCCGACTTGATATTGTCCTTGTTGGCCTCGAACCAGACTTTGAAGTACTCCTTCGAGTAGGTGAAGAAGTCGGGCGTGAAGCCGAAGAGGTTCATCGAAACGGGAGTGTCCTCGGAGAGAGGCTCGTCGGCGCCGTTGTCGTGGAAGACGATCCGGCCGTCGGGCATCCGCTCGATCTGCGTCCGCTCGACCATCGACGTGAGGTCGCCTTTCGGATCGACGCCGCAGACGCCGCGCGAAACCGTACCGTTCTCCGAAAGCGTCTTGTTCAGGTCGTAAGCGACCATGCAATAGCTGTTGCGGCTCTCGCCGAGCTGCGCCAGGTAGTCCCCGATGGTCTTATAGGCCTCGGCGCCGTAGAAATCGTCGGCGTTGATCACGGCGAAGGGTTCGTGAACCGCATCGGCTGCCATCATCACGGCGTGGTTCGTACCCCACGGCTTGACACGGCCTTCGGGAACGGCAAGACCTTCGGGCAGGTAGTCGAGTTCCTGGAAAACGAAATCCACGGCGATGCGCCCGCCGAAACGGTCGGCCGAGAAGACCTCGCGGAACTCTTTCTCGAAGGAGTGGCGGATGACGAAGACGACCTTGCCGAAACCGGCGCGGATGGCGTCGTAGACCGAATAGTCGATGATGGCCTCGTTATTGGGACCGACACCGTCCATCTGTTTGAGCGACCCGTAGCGGGAGCCCATGCCCGCGGCGAGTACCAGTAATGTGGGTTTTACCATGTTATTTTATCTGTTTATGACATTGGTTCAAAACATCCACAAAGGTAAAAAATTAAGCGCGCCCCGCAAAGGATTTATGCAAATTTGCCTATCTTTGTAGGGTTAACAAAGAGAAATCGTACCCGGAGAGATGAAATTTCTGAAAACCATACGGGCATGGTGGCGCGGCCTGTTCCGCAAACGCCGGTTCAACATGCTCAACGCCACGGACAACACCGAAGAGTGGCACATGCACCTCTCGCCGGCGAGTATCCTCGCGGGACTGGTGGCGTTCATGCTGATGCTCTTCATCCTCACGCTGTCGCTGGTGGCGTACTCCCCCATCCTGGAATTCCTGCCCGGATACCGCACCGAGGCCGACCGTTCGCGCGAAAGCCTCGTGCAGAACATCATCCGGCTCGACTCGATGGAGCGCATGATGAACGACATGCTGACCTACAACGAGAACATAGCCCTGATCATGGAGGGGCGCACGCCCGTGGCGCGCGTGCTCGCCTCGTCGGACTCGTCGCGCATCAGCAAGGTGCTGGTGATGCCCTCGCACGAAGACTCGCTCCTGCGGGCCCAGATGGAGGGCGACGGCGAATACGCCATCGCCGGACAGGGCGGCTCGCGGCGCAAGGTGCGCGAGGCCATCGAGCTGGCGACGCCCGTCGAGGGAATCATAACCGGAAAATTCGACATCCGGCAGGGAAATTTCGGTGTGAAGATCGCCGCGACCGCCGCCGACCGCATCACGGCCATCGACAACGGCACGGTGGTTCAGAGCCTCTGGACCCCGGAGACGGGTTACATCGTGGTCCTGCAACACGCCGGGAACCTGATCTCGGTCTACAAGAACCTCTCGCAGTCGCTCGTAACGACCGGCCAGACCATCCGTTCGGGCGAACTGATCGGCTACAACGCCGAAGTGCAGGACGGAGAGGTCCGGCTCTTCGAATTCGAACTCTGGAACAACGGCAAACCCGTGGACCCCGAGGGGTACATCGTCTTCTGACAAACGCATGAAACAAAGACTCGCAATACTGGGTTCGACCGGCTCGATCGGCGTGCAGACGCTCGACATCGCCCGCGAAAACCCCGGCCGCTTCGAGGTCCGCGTCCTCACGGCCAACCGCAACTGGGAACGACTGGCCCGGCAGGCCCGGGAATTCGACGCCGACGCGGCGGTGATCGCCGACAAACAGCACTACGCGCAGCTGCGCGACGCACTCGCGGGAACCGACACCAAAGTATATGCCGGAGAGGAGGCCGTGGCGCAGGTCGCGGCCGGAGGCGGCACGGACGTGGTGGTGAACGCCCTGGTGGGCTACGCCGGACTCGCTCCCACGGTGGCGGCCATCGAGGCGGGCAAGAAGCTCGCGCTGGCCAACAAGGAGTCGCTCGTGGTGGGCGGCGCCTGCGTGATGCCGCTGGCCCGGAAGCGGAAAGCCCCGGTGATTCCGATCGACTCGGAACATTCGGCCATCTTCCAGTGTCTCGTGGGCGAGCGCGCCCCGGTCAGAAGGCTGATCGTCACGTGCAGCGGCGGCGCATTCCGCGACTTCCGGGCCGAAGAGCTGGCGAACGTCACGGTGGAGCAGGCCCTGCGCCACCCCCAGTGGGACATGGGCGCGAAGATCACGATCGACTCGTCGACGCTCGTGAACAAGGGTTTCGAGGTGATCGAGGCCCACTGGCTGTTCGGAACCCCGGCGGAACGGATTTCGGTGTTGCTCCACCCGCAGTCGATCATCCATTCGATGGTCGAATTCGAGGACGGCGCGATCAAGGCCCAGCTCGGAACGCCCGACATGCGCCTGCCGATCAGCTTCGCGCTGCTGTACCCCGACCGGGCGAACCGTCCCGGCGAGCGGTTCAACTTCCTGAACCATCCGCAGCTGACCTTCGCCGAAGTGGACCGCGCGAAATACCCGGCGCTCGACATCGCCTACGACTGTCTGCGGCGCGGCGGCACGGCGGCCTGCACGATGAACGGCGCCAACGAGGTGGCCGTGGCGGCGTTCCTCGCCCGCAAATGCGCATGGCTCGACATCGTGCGCGCCATCCGCTACGCGCTGGAGCACGCCGCATTCGTCCCCTCGCCCACCCTGGCCGATTACGCCGAGGCGAACGCCGAAGCCCGCGCGCTGGCGGCGGAGTTCCTACAATTAAAAAATTAAAAATTAAAGCTTGTGGACATTCTTGTAAAAATCATTCAGTTCTTCCTCTGTTTCACCATCCTGATAGGCATTCACGAGATGGGTCACTTCATCATGGCGCGGGTGTTCAAAATCCGCGTCGAGAAATTCTACATCTTCTTCGACCCGTGGTTCTCGCTGTTCAAATTCAAACGCGGAAACACCGAGTACGGTCTGGGATGGCTGCCGCTGGGCGGATATGTCAAGATCGCCGGCATGATCGACGAGTCGATGGACACGGAACAGATGAAACAGCCCGTCAAACAGGACGAGTTCCGCGCCAAACCCGCCTGGCAGCGTTTTCTGGTGATGATCGCCGGCGTGGTGATGAACGTCGTGCTGGCCGTGGCCATCTACATCGGCATCTGCTACACGTGGGGCGACACCTATTTCTCGAACGCCGACGCCAAGTGGGGCTACAACTTCAACGAGGCCGGGCACAAACTCGGATTCCACGACGGAGACCGGCTGGTGAGCATCGACGGCGAAGAGGCGGACGACATCAACAAGGTCGTAAACTCGCTGATCATCACCGAAAGCGACCGCAGCGTCGTGGTCGAACGCAACGGACGGCAGGTGGAACTGATCCTCCCGCTCGACGAGCTGATCTCGATGCGCCAGCAGAAGGGATACGAAAATTTTCTCCTGCCCCGCATCCCCTTTCTGATCGACAGCGTCGTAAACCCGACCGTCGCACAGTTGCGGAAGGGAGACGAGATCGTAGCCATCGACAACGTTTCGGGTCTCGACTTTGCGGGCTACGGCCAATACCTGAAGGCGCACGCCGGAGATTCGGTGCTGCTGACAGTCCTGCGGGAAGGGGACATGCTCTTTGAATTCAAAGCGCCCGTCTCGGAGAACGGCACGCTCGGAGTCATCCGCAAGGGCCTCGCGCTGCGCACGCAGAAATATACGTTCCTGGAGGCGATTCCGGCCGGTATTCAAAAGGCGGGCAAGGTGATCTCCTCCTACTGGGACCAGCTGAAGATGATCGTGCAGCCCAAAACCAAGATGTACGAGGAGCTGGGCGGATTCATCTCCATCGGCAGCATCTTCCCCTCCACGTGGGACTGGCAGGACTTCTGGATGAAGACCGCCTTCCTGTCTATCATCCTCGCGGTGATGAACATTCTGCCGATCCCGGGACTCGACGGCGGGCACGCGATCTTCACTTTCTGGGAGATGATCTCGGGCCGTAAGGTGAGCGACAAGGTGCTCGAAGCGGCGCAGTATGTCGGACTGATCATCATTCTGTTCCTGCTGCTCTACGCCAACGGCAACGACATTTACCGGTTCTTTATCAAATAAATGCGGAGCCGATGACAAACCGAACTGCGGAAAAAACGGAAGCCTGCGCCGCGGCGCTGCGGAGACACCGTTTCGAGGCCGAGGTGGTGAAGGACGCCGAAGCGGCCTTCGCCCTGATGAAGGCCGTCGTGGAGGCCGAAAACCCGCAACTCGTGTCGTTCGGCGACTCCATGACGATGCGCGGAACGGGCATCGTCGAGTGGCTGCGGAGCAACGGGCGGCTGACGCTGCTCGACGGGTTCGACGCCTCGAAGCCCTACGAGGAGCGGCTGGAAATCCGCCGCCGCGCGCTGTTGTCGGACCTTTTCATCACGGGCGTGAACGCCGTGACGGAGCAGGGAACACTGCACTGGCTGGACAAGGTGGGCAACCGCATCGCACCGGTGGCATTCGGTCCCCGAAAGGTGATCATCGTGGCGGGACGCAACAAAATCGTGGCCGACCGCGACGAGGCCGAGGAGCGCATCCGCCGGATCGCCGCCCCGCAGAACGTAGCGCGACACCCCGGATTCCGCACCCCCTGCGCCAAAACGGGCGTCTGCGCGGACTGCAACTCGCAGGACCGCATCTGCAACACCCGGATGGAAATGCTGCGATGCTGGCCCGACAAACGGGTGTTGGTAATACTGATCGACGAAGATTCCGGATTATGATGAAACAACTGAAATACGGCACGACCTGCCTGCTGTTGCTGGCAGCCGCCTGCGGAGACGATTCCGACGCATTTTACACGGCGGTTTATCCCGTCGTGCGCGTCGAGGCCGAAATCACCCTTCCGGACCCCGAACCGGGCCCAACCGATCCCACCGACCCCACTGATCCCACCGATCCCACCGATCCCACCGATCCAACAGACCCAACAGACCCAACAGACCCAACAGACCCCACGAACCCCACCGATCCCACGGAACCGGAGACGAAGGCAGGGGAAAACGAAACGGACCCCGTGGTCGAACGGATCAGGGAGGAGATCGAAGCGGCGGCTCCCGTGAAGGCGGGCGGAAGCTACGTGCTGGAATTCACCAAATACAACGGCGGGCGCCTCCGGATCAGACAGACGGCGGAGGCGGACCGGGTGCGGGGCGTCTTCTTCAAGGACCCGGGCGCAACCGACATCCTCGTCTACTGTCCGGAACCGGCGATGAAGTACACCTGCGCCGTCTCGGCCTACAAGGCCGAGGACGGCACGAGCAAGACCCTCCTGACGGTCGACCTGACCGAAGAGTACCAAGCTCTCTACCCCGAGGCCGGAATCACGAAGGCCGTGCGCCGGGAGTACACCTCGGCAAACGCAAAATAGGAGGACGTATGGCAAAGGTCAAAAAGGCATTTTTCTGCAAAAACTGCGGGTTCGAAGCCCCGAAATGGCTGGGACGCTGTCCCTCGTGCGGCGAGTGGAACTCATTCACCGAGGAGATCATCGCCCGCGAGAGTGGTTCGGTCCCGGCGGTCGCGGCGGGTCCCCTGCCCGCGGCGAAGCCCCAGCGCGTGAGGGACATCCGCGAAAGCGAGCACGTCCGCCTCGATCTGGGAAACGCCGAGGTAAACCGCGTGTTGGGCGGCGGGATGGTCCCGGGGTCGCTGGTCCTCGTGGGCGGCGAGCCGGGAATCGGCAAATCGACCCTCTCGCTGCAAATCGCGCTGGCGGCGAACGGACTGAAAACCCTCTACGTCTCGGGCGAGGAGTCGGCCGAGCAGATCAAGATGCGCGCCGCGCGCATCGGCATCGGCAACGACGAGTGCCTGATCTATCCCGAAACGCTGCTGGAAAACATCGTGGCGCAGATCGCCGAGCACCGTCCCGACCTGGTGGTGATCGACTCGATACAGACGATTTACACCGACCTCCTGGACTCGTCGGCGGGAAGCGTGTCGCAGATCCGCGAATGCGCGGCGACGCTTCTGAAATACGCCAAATCGACCGGAACGTCGATCTTCATCATCGGCCACATCACCAAGGACGGCTCGATAGCCGGTCCCAAGATACTCGAACACATCGTCGACGTGGTGTTGCAGTTCGAGGGCGACAGCAACAACATCTACCGCATCCTGCGGGGTATCAAGAACCGGTTCGGAGCGACGTTCGAAATCGGGGTCTTCGAGATGCTCGACGCCGGACTGCGGGGGGTTGACAATCCGTCGGAAATCCTGCTGACGCACTATGAGGAGCCGTTGAGCGGCATCGCCGTGGGGGCGTCGGCCGACGGCGTGAGGCCCTACCTGATCGAGGTGCAGGCGCTGGTGAGCGGTGCGGCGTACGGCACGCCCCAGCGTTCGACGACCGGATACGACGCACGGCGCATGAACATGCTGCTGGCCGTGCTGGAGAAGCGCGTGGGGATGAAGATGTTCCAGAAAGACGTTTTCCTGAATTTCGCGGGCGGATTCAAGGTCGCGGACCCGGGGCTGGACCTCGCGGTCGTGGCGGCGGTGATCTCGTCCTACTACGACCGTCCCGTGGCCGAGGGGGTCTGCTGCGCCGGCGAAATAGGCCTGTCGGGCGAAGTGCGCCCCGCGCCCCGCACCGAACAGCGCATCAGCGAGGCCGCAAGGCTCGGATTCAGGCGCATCATCGTGTCGGGCTATCTGGCCAAAGGCGGCAAGCGTCCCAAAGGCATCGAGGTAGTCCCGATAAACAGCGTCGACCAGCTCCCGAAGGCGCTTTTCACAGAATAGGCCGACATCAAAAACAACAGATAAGGAAAGGAGCGGCTTCTGGCAGCCGCGGCCGGAAGATTTTCGATTCGCCTCGGGTGAATCGGCAGGCCGCAGCTCTGCCCTGCGGAGGCCTGCTCGTAACTGCCCTTCGAGCGGACCACCGCAAGCTGCCGCCTGAAAACGCGACAGAAGTTCCGGAGAGCGAATCTTCCGACCTCGCATGGGCTTCCGGCCGGATTGCCGCCGGTATGGAATGGATTTTGCTTTTTCCCCGGTAAAAGGGAAGAAAATGCAAAAGAGAATAGTCGTACTGGGCGGCGTGGGATTCATCGGCTCCCACCTGTGCCTGCGTCTGTTGAACGACGGGCACGAAGTCTTCTGCGTGGACATACGCGACACCGCCGATTCGCCGCTGCTGCGCGACATGCCGCCGCACCCGGAATTCCGGTACGTCCGCCACAACATCGTCAACGCATTCGGCATCCGCTGCGACGAGATTTACAACCTCGCGGCGCCCTCGCGCGTGCGCTACAACAAGGCGCTGCCCGTCGAGTCGCTCAAGGTCAGCATACTGGGGTCGATAAACGCCCTCGACACGGCCCGTTCGGAGCACGCACGCATCCTCTACGCATCCACCGGAGACATCTACGGCACGGGATACCGCGACACCTCGGTCGAGGCGGCGGACGGTTGTCCGACACACCGCACCCTCGCCGAAGGCAAACGGGCCGGAGAGGCCCTGCACCGCGCCTACCAGTATGAATTCGGGGTCGACGCACGCATCGCGCGCATCTTCAACACCTACGGCAGCGGCGCCGACCTGATGGACCAGCGCGTGGTGATGAAGATGATCGTGGCGGCGTTGCAGAACCGCGACATTCCGATCAACGGCAGCGGCGAGCAGCTGCGGACCTTCTGCTGGGTGGAAGACGTGGTCGACGGACTGGTGCGGCTGATGGAGGCCCCGCCGGCCGAGACGACGCGCACGGCCAATTTCGGCAGCAGTCACGAGGTGACGATCCGCTCGCTGGCCGAGAAGATCATCGCCCTGACGGGCAGCAGCTCGCACATCGTCCACGCCGAAGCGCGTATCGACGACATACGCCGCCGCACGCCCGACATCTCGGCGACACGGCGCGAACTGGACTGGGCGCCCCGCACACCGCTCATCGAAGGCCTGCGGCGCACGATCAGCTACGTCGAAAAGGAACTTGCGGAGAAGAACTATGCGGGAATATCGTGGGTGGAAATAAACTGATCGGAAGATATGACCATGACGGACTTTGACAAGATCATCTGGCGGGACGCGCTGACGTTCGTAGACTTCTTCGCCACCTGGTGCGGGCCGTGCCGGATGATGATGCCGGCCATCGACAAGTTTCGGGAGCGGATGAACGGCCGCGTCGACGTCTACAAAGCGGACATCGACGACCCCTCGATGCGTGAAATCATACGGCGCTACAACATCATGTCGGTCCCGACGCTGATGTTTTTCTGCCGCGGAGAGGTATTGTGGCGCGAGAGCGGCCGCGTGGGGTACGAACACCTGATCAACGTGCTGAACGAACTCGAAAAGCGCGAACAGGTGATGCAGCCCTAAACCTCCAATCGCCAGGCCAGCTCCTCGTGGACGCAGTCTTCGGCAGGGAGCTGACCCAGAGAGCCGGCCGCGCGGAGAACCGCCTGCCGGTTCTCTTCGTTTCGCGTCCCGAGGGCCGTGAACAGCGCCACGGCGCCATGAGCCAGCAGGTGCGCTTCCGGGATGCTGGCCGCTGCGGCCTCGTGCACGACGGCCGCGGCCGGAACGGCCCACGCCGGAGAAGGATGCGGAACGCGGGCCGCGGCCATCAGGGCCGCATACTGCCGCAGCCACCCGGCATCGGGCGCAATCCACGCCGCGAACAGTTCGGGGAACGCCCCGATGCGGCTCAACAGCGCGAAGGCGGCCTCCGCGGCGATTTCGGAATTGAGAAGCCCGTCGCCCCAGAAGGCGAACTCCCCGGGCGTAAGGCGCGCCGGATCGGCGATGTGCAGCGCGGCAAGGCGCAGGCAGCGGACATCCTGCCGCCAGAGGTATTTGGCGAAATCGTGATCGGCGGCCTCGGCACGCGCCAGCGTGCGGAGCGTCGGCAGGCTCACGCCGTAGTTCAGGCCGCAGGGTGCGCCGTAGAAGCGCATCGAATCGGCAACGGCGCCGTTGCGCTCGCGGCGGAATGCCCCGAGCAGCGCCGCCATGCGGGAGGTGAAATCCATCGGAAGGTTATTTGCGGCGCGGCAGGGCGACGTTGATCGTACGACCGAATTCGAAAACAGGAAGCACGGCGCGGGCATACTCGCGGCCTCCCGAGACGACGATGCAGGTCGAGGGATCGGCCACGCGGCACGCCACGACCTGCGTCTCCTTCGGACCGGCCTCGAGGTCGCTCTTCGCGACGCCCGAAGGTTCGATCTGCAACAGCACGATGTCGCCCGAAAGGTCCGTGTCGGGAAGCAGTCCGGCCGCAGGGCTGAAGCGGCAGACGATATACTGTTTCTTGTCGGCCTGCGGGCAGACCACGTAGCGGCGGGTCTCGGTCGAGACGATCCGCTTGCCGAGGAACAGCTCCAGATAGCTCTGCTCCAGACGGTCGATCTCCTCCAGCGCGGCCTTCAGGCCCTCGCCGAAGACGTTCTCGCCCGCTTCGCCCGTGACCAGCTCGATGCGGTGGCGGCGCAGCGAGAAGATTTGCGCGGCGGCGGTGCGCGCGGCGTCCTCCAGCGCGGGCGTCGTCATGTCGGTCTTGTCCGGCTGCAAGCGCGCGAACTTGTTTTCGGAGGCGGTGTGCGACAGCACGCGGGTCGAGGCCGGAGCCGGAGCCGCGGCATTGAGGTAGGTGTCGCCGTCGAGCAGGGCGATCTGCGCCCCGGTGACGCTCCACACGGTCTTGTCGGTGAGCGGAGCGCGCACCCCGAGGTATTTCTGCGCATAACGCGCATAGGGTCCGCTCAAGGTGACGTCGTGTTCGACGGTGACGTCGACGGCAAGGATCGTGCGCGGCTGGGCGACGGTAAGGCCGCCGGCGGTTTCGTTCGCGCCCTGAAGGGAGATGTATGGGTTCTGGGCCGAGACGCCGCCCGAAAGCAGCAGGGCAAATGCCAAAAGTCTGAATTTCATGGTCCGAAAATTTTATTGCGGTTTCACAAATGTAGCTTATTTTCGCGTGCCGTCAAAATTTCAGGTAAAAATCACGGGTCAGGGCGCGGTATTCGGGCGTGTAGCATTCGTGCTCTCCCGTGCCGACGACCAGTTCCGAGGTTTCGGGCACGGGCGCGGCGTCCTCCGCGCGGACGAACTCCATCAGCGCCCGTTTGGCCGGGCGGCGGGGCGTGGTGCGCACGTCGGTGCGGCGCACGAGGGCCAGTCGCCCGGCACAGACCGCGAGGAAACGCTCCGCTTCGGCCGTGGGAAGGATGACGGCAAACCGGCCTCCGGGAGCCAGCAGGCGGAGGACGGCGTCGCGCAGGTCGCCGAACGGCAGGTGCACGGCATGGCGGGCCGCGGTGCGTCCCCCGTCGGGGCAGGTGAGCGAGTCGACGAAAAACGGCGGGTTGGAGACGATCAGATCGAACGGCTCCGGGGTCTCGAACTCCTGCACGGGGCATTGAGCGAACGCCACCCTGCCGCTCCAGGGCGAAGCGGCGGCGTTCTCGCGGGCCTGCCCGACATCGTCGATGTCGACGCCCGTGACATGCGCCTCCGGGGCGCGCTGGGCCAGCATCAGGGCGATCAGCCCCGTGCCCGTGCCGATGTCGAGCATCCGCCGGTCCTGCGGCCGCACCGCGGCCCATGCACCCAGCAGAACGCCGTCGGTCCCGACCTTCATCGGGCAGCGGTCCTGACGGACCGTGAATTGTTTAAACCGAAACCCGCTTAAGAAGCGGGATTTATGAGTATTATTCATTGTTCATTCAAATAGCCGTCCATGCCTGCGCCGAACAGCGAGAAATCGTACCGCGCAGGATCCTCCGCATCGAATGCGCGCAGGGCGTCCGTCAACTCCTCGACGGCCCGCCAGTCGTTCTGGCGGCGGCCAAGCAGTCCCAGCGCACGCGCCGTCTCGCCGACATGGACGTCCAGCGGCAGGTAGAGGGCCGACATCGGGATACGCCGCCACAGACCGAAATCGACACCCCGGTCGTCGCGGCGCACCATCCACCGCAGATACATGCACAGCCGCTTGCAGGCCGCGCCGCGCTCGACGGACGAAACATGCTTCTCGCAGCGCGGAGCGTGCTCCCCGGCGAAAAACTCGCGCCGGAAGTCGGCCAGCACGGCGGGCATGCTCTGCGCGGCCTCATAGCGCGTCTCGAAGAAATTCCCGATGCCGCCATGGCGCTCCTCCATACGCCGCAGGGCCAGCACGAAATCGCGCAGGTCCCCGCCGTTGAACGTGCGGTGGACGTAGGACGAAAGCAGCGCCAGTTCGCGCTGCGAGGCGTTGCGCACGAAATCCGCCGGAGCGTCGTCCATGAAGTGCATCATGCGGTGGCCACTGCGGACAATGGCCTTACGGTTGCCCCAGGCGATGGTCGCGGAGAAAAATCCCGCGATCTCGCGGTCGGCGCGGTCCGTATAGCGGTGCGGTACCGAAATCGGATCGTCGGCGATGAAGTCGGGGCTGTTGTATTTGTCGTGGAGCGCGTCGAGCAGCTCCTTCAGATCGGTGTTCGTCATGGCGTGCGGAGCATTCGGAGCAAGACATCGGTTTGCGGGATGCCGTAACCCAGTTCGCAGCCGGGAGCTGCGGCCCGCGTGCCGGAAGCGTGCAGCAGTCCGATGAGTTCGCCGCGTTCCATAGGACGGTATTCGAGCAGGCAGGCGCAAAGCCCCGCGATAACCGGCGTCGAAAACGAAGTTCCCAACGGCGAGGCTCCGGCGACGAAATCGGGCTTCACATAGCCGGCATCTTCGCGTCCGACACCACTGGAGCGGGAGCGGGAAACACCGTCGGAATCGCACGAACCGACCGTGATGACCTGCCGGACATCGGCCGGAAAGGAGACATTGCGCCACGCCTTGTCGCCCTCGTTGCCGGCGCTCTGCACGAAAACGAGCCCGGGACGCGCCGTGAGCAGGCTGTCGAGGTAGCGCGAGAGCGTCGAGGTGCGGCCGTCGAGCATCGCGGGCGTATAGCCGCTGAAATCGTCGAACGTCGTATAGCCCAACGACGAGGAGATCACGTCGACGTCATGCGCCAGGAGCCACTCGATGCCGCGGATCAGCTGCCGCTCCTCGGCGCGAGGCTCCACTTCGGCGCGGTCGGTTTTCGCAAGATAATACTCCGCGCCCCATGCCAGCCCGCGGATCGTATCGCCCGAACGGCCTCCGAGGTTGGTGCAGACCCTCGTGCCGTGGTCTGTGGCGTCGTCGATGAATGCCGTTTCGTCGCCGCCCGTGAAATCGCGCCAGGCGGCGACGTGCAGCCCCCGCGTCCAGCGGTCGGTGCGGAAGCCCCCGAAACCCGCGTCCAGCACCCCGATGCGGACGCCCCGTCCGGAGAGGTTCAGCGAATCGAACGCCCGGGACATCGTCTGCCCCACGGCGCGCGAATAGGTCCGGAAGTAGTCCGAGGTCCACGCCCCGCGCACCTCGCGCACGAGGTCCCACGCACCGTAGGCGGCAAGAGCCGGAAGAAGCAGCCAAAGCAGTTTTTTCATGTTACCGGGCCGTTTCGCAGCCGAGGATCAGACCGTCGGACATGGTGATCTTCCGGTCGGCCATTGCGGCGAGGTTTTCGTCGTGGGTGACGATCACGACGGTCTGGCCGAGCCGTTCGCGCAGGTCGAAGAACAGGCGATGGATCTCGTCGCGGTTGTGCGAGTCGAGGTTGCCCGAGGGTTCGTCGGCCAGCAACACGGAGGGTGAATTGACCAGCGCACGGGCGATGGCCACGCGCTGCTGCTCGCCGCCCGAAAGCTGTCCGGGCTTGTGGTCGCGCCGCGCCGCGAGGCCCATCATGTCGAGCAGTTCGGCGGCACGGCGTTCGACATCGGCGCGCGGACGCCGGCCGATCAGCCCCGGAATGCAGACGTTCTCGAAAGCCGTGAACTCCGCAAGCAGGTGGTGGAACTGGAACACGAAGCCGATGCGCTCGTTGCGGAACTGCGACAAGGCCCGATCGCCCAAGGCCGAGACATCGCGGCCGTCGATCTCCACGCGCCCGCCGTCGGGACGCGACAGCGTGCCGATGATCTGCAAAAGCGTGGTCTTGCCAACGCCGCTGGCCCCCACGATGGAGACCACCTCGCCCTGCGCCACGTCGAGCGAAACGCCTTTCAGCACCTCCAGCGTGCCGAAACTCTTGTGTATGTCGGTAACCCGTATCATTGGCGGAACATATTGAACAGTTTGACCGTGTCCACAGCTTCCCGCACGTCGTGGACGCGGAGTATCGCCGCACCCTGGCGCAGGCACTCCCAGCCCAGGGCAACGGTTCCGGCGAGCGATTCGGCGGGAGTGGCGTCGAGAACCTTATAGATCATCGACTTGCGCGAAAGCCCCGCCAGCACCGGGTAACCCAGCGCGCAGAGGCGGTGCAGACCCGCGAGCAATTCGTAGTTCTGCTCCGTGGTCTTGGCGAAGCCGAAGCCGGGGTCGAGGATGATGTTTTCACGCCGGATGCCCGCGGCGAGCATCTCGTCGGTGCGGCGGCGGAAATAGCCGACGACCTCGGTGACGATGTCGCGCCGGTAGTCGGTCTGCGACTGCATGGTTTTCGGATCGCCCTTCATGTGCATGGCGATGTAGGGTACGCCGCAGTCCGCAACGACGGAGAGCATCGCGGGGTCGAGTTCCCCGGCCGAAATGTCGTTGACGACGAGCGGCCCGAACGTTTCGACAGCCTTCGCCGCGACTTCGCTGCGGAACGTGTCGACCGAGACGGTCATGCCGGGCGCCAGCCGACGCACGGTCCCGACGCCCAGCCGGACGCGACGCCACTCCTCGTCGGCGGGGACTTCGTCGGCCCCGGGACGCGAGGAGTAGCCCCCGACGTCGATCAGCTGCGCCCCTTCGGACACGGCTTCGCGGACGCGGCGCTCGACGGATTCGGCCTCCGGAGTGCGGCTGCCGGCATAGAAAGAATCGGGGGTGACGTTAAGAATCGCCATCACCTGCGGCGAGGAAAAATCAATGTTCATGGGCTTCATGGCTGAAAATTCGGTGCAACTCCGCGACAGCGGGTTCAAGGTCGGATTCGAGGATGTTGACAAGGGTGTAGTCGGCCTTCGCGCTCAACGTATCGTCGTCCGTCTGGGCGGCGATGCGGAGGCGGACCTCCCCGGGTGTGCGCCCGTCGCGGCGGCAGGTGCGTTCGATGCGCAGCGCCTCGGGGGCGAGGACGGCAACCGTGCGGTCGACGCAGGCATCGAACCCCGCATCGAAAAGAAGGGCGCTTTCGAGGATCACGTAGTCGCCCTCCTGCTGTTCGGCCCACGCCGCGAAATCGGCCCGGACGGCCGGGTGGACGATGGCGTTCAGGTCGGCGAGGGCCTGCGCCTCGGAGAAGACCCGCCCGGCAAGGTAGGTACGGTTCAAGGTCCCGTCCGCATAGGCTTCGGCCCCGAAACGGTCCGTGATGCGCCGGCGCAGCTCCGCATCCTCCGTCATCAGCCGTTTGGCCCCGGCATCGGAGTCATAGACCGCGACGCCCAAACGCGCGAAAAGACGGCAAACGGTGCTTTTGCCGCTGCCGATGCCGCCTGTGATTCCGACCTTCATCATGGGTTACGGGGAACGTCGATTTCGGGAATGTCCCCGATGGAAATGATCTTGATGTCGCTGAACCGCGGCGCAAGGGCGTTTTGCAGCGACTGGGGGTCGATGATGAGTTTACCCTCGTGCCCCTCCTCATACGAACGCTTCGTCTTGAGTTCCGCAAGCGGAATGCGCAGCGTCTTGTTCATGTAGACCCGGTAGCCGAAAAGGTTCGTACCGACGCCCTCGACCACGCAGGTAACCTCGAAAGGCTGTCCGTCGACACTCACCCTCACGGTCTGCTCGGTGGTGTACGTATAGCTCAATTTCGCGATATACCAAAGGATGAACGACGCGACGAGCAGCGCCAGAAAAACCGGCGACACGTAGCGGTGCATCCATTTCAACCAATTTTCCATCATGGGAACCTATAATATCCGTATGACAAAGATAGTGCAAGGCGGGGCAATATCAAATTTATTTTGCACATTGCCGAGCCGCAGCCTGCCCAAGCGGGCGTCTGCTTGCCCGCAAAGATAGTGCAAGCCGGCCGCAATGCCAAATTTATATTAAATGTGTATTGTTCGTGCTCGTGTTGAGTATAAGCGGAGAAATATC
>ERZ1106943.159-NODE-159-length-96303-cov-4.526297_pt1 | contig 96303 bp, 81 predicted proteins | sample MGYA00403671_ERZ1106943 | MGnify/ENA primary metagenome ERZ1106943 (study PRJEB35170, sample SAMEA104062427) | human gut metagenome | biome: human gut; feature: human-associated habitat; material: faeces | place: Denmark | collected 2012-06-14 ...
TGTTTAACATTCTGTTGGCATTCATTGCCTGTAAATTGTGCTGTACTACCATAATATATTCCTCCCTGAATATCTATCGGCGTCCATGCCGATGTGAATTGTTATAGAGGCTCCTGCCTCCAAGATGGTAAGTAACTCCTACCTTCTGTATATTATATCGGTTCAAAGTCTTAGAACCTTATACCTGAATAATATCTTTTTAAATTATTTTTTCTTGTCCATGAATACAGGCTCGCTCGTCACCTTATTCATGGTCTTGTAGTAGTTCGCGGCATACTGCTGGTTCTTCTTCACACTGCCAATCTCCCTGCGGCGCTGTGCGAACTTCGCTGTAATCCTGTCCTTGTTGCGTTTCTCCTCAGCCATGAGGTGGCTGCTCTTCTCCATAATCTGTGTTATTCTGCCCTGAAGGCTCTTTATCTCAGCCGAATAGCCTTCTCGGTTCTTCTCAAGCTCTGCCTTCACATTATCGTACACAAGCTGAAAGCCCTCGTCCATGGCATTGAGCTGGTCAACAAGCTCTGCCTTCTGCCCGACAATATGGCCGAATGCCTCCTCGTCAAATGAAGCCGCACCCAGTACCGCCTCCTGCTCTGTATTGAGCTTCTCAAGGGAATCAAGAATCCCAAGCTTCCTGTCAAGGCTGCTCTCCAATATGGTTAAATAGCTCTCCGTCATGCTCATACGCATCCTCATTTCCGTGCACTGCACCCGCAGCCAATATTATTTAGAAGTGTTATTTCTCGAAAGCTGTATTACTTCCTTCCATGTATCTCTCATGGTTCTAAGGTGCTTTAACACTTCCTCTATAATCTCCTTGTCCTTCTTGACATTGGCTTCGCGAAGCCTTGTCCTGATATACTTATAAACCTCATCGAAATCCTTGGCAACAGGATACTTGAAATCAAGTGTATTCTGAAACTCTTCTATAATGCGTTCCACCATGCGGATACTGTTGTGAGCCTTCTCCACATCGCCCTTATCTATAGCCATAATAGCAATATTGGCATACTTGATGGCTCCATCATACAGCATAAGCGTAAGCTCCGCCGGTGATGCTGTGAGTATCTTATTCTTCTCGTACTGCTGATAGCCTGCAGATGTATTCATGCAACTGCCTCCTCTTACCTGCAAAGCACAGCCCACCATCATCCTGATGATGAGCTGTGCGTATTTATAGTACTATTTTATCAGATTATCTTCCTGTTGTAAAGGTACAGTCAGTGTCATGAAAAATCAAATCACTCAACCTCATGAACCTAAAAGGCTAGAAAGCGAGGAAGTAGATGACTGGAGCTTAGACAATGCTTTCTCCATTGCAGAGAACTTCTTGTAATAGAACTCCTCGTAGTACTCAAGCTTCTCCTGCCACTTGCTGACCTTGTCCTTATAATCGCTGTACTCACTGGACATCTGCTTGTCATTATATATCGTGTAGATGCTGCTGACACTTGAGGATGCCATTCTCTTGGTAAGGTCATTGTATACCGAGGTGGACAGCTTCTGGAAGAACTCTGCCACGACCTCCGGATCCTCATTGATTGCCGCCATGAGCTTGTCCTCATTGCCCGATGTGGTGGCATCATCCGCATCTCCGTCTATATGGAGACAGCCCTTCTCATTGGTATCCGCTGAGAAGTAGCTTGCCGTATTTATTCCGAAGGATGAGAGCGAATATGTCTTTCCGTTAATCTCAAAGCTGGTATTCATAAGGCTCTTAAGGGAAGATGATGTATTTCCAAGAGTACTGTCACGTCTGAGAAGCGAATCCTTAATCTTGGTCTCCCACTTCTCTATCTCTTTGTCGGACATATCCTTCTTCTCATCATCGGTCAGCGGCTCATAGTCCTTCGCTGCTGCAGCATTATAAGCTGTATCCATGTCCTTGATGAGTTCATTGTACTTTCCGAGGAATTCCTTAATCTTATTGTACATGCCCTGTGTATCATTGGAGGTTGTGATGCTCACTTCCTCACCGGCCGCTGTCACCTGCATCGCTGTGATTGAAAGACCGTTGATGGAGAATGTACCTGTACTGCTCGTAAATGTGGCACCGTTGAGAACTATCTCTGCGTCCTGACCGCTGATTCTGGCAGCATCCGAGCTCTTAGAGGCAGCATCAGCTGCAGCAATCGCTGCCTTAGCTGACGCATAGGCGTTCTTGTTATCATCCTTATTGACATAGTCTGCAGCAGCACTGTATGTAGAAGCATTATCCTTAAGCTTCTGCACCGCCTCGTCGTATCCAGACTGATTGTCTTTTATGGTCTTATCAAGCTCCTCGTATTCATCAACTGCAGCCTTGGCATCAAGAATCGCCTGCTTATCTGCCATCTGCTGGGCAATATCTGTATCATCTGTTCCATTGTTCTCCTTGATGAATGCCTTCATCTCAGCGAGTTCTTCATCTGTATACTGAACCCGCTCAGTTGAGCCGTCATCCTTCGTCACCGTCTTATACAGCTTGTCCTTATTTCCATCAAGGTCGGCAGCCAGTTCATCATATCTGGCCTTATTCTTTTCAAAACTGTCCTTGATGTCCGTATATTTTTTGTACTCTGATGCGAGAGCCTGCTGTGCTTCATAATCTGTTACAGTCTTTTTGTCGGCTGCGAGATTATCCGCCGTATATGTATTTCCATATATCTTTACAATCGCCTTGGCTACCTGTCTCTGCTCGTCATCCTTCGCTGTGACTGTGCCGTCAGCTATATCCTTATACTTCTTAAGCTCTGCTGTATCATTGCCATCCACATCCTTCGTTGCGAACAGTCCAAGAGACTGAAGTGCGTTAAGACCACTTATATTATTCGCTGTGAGTGTGAATTCTCCATCAGAACCTGATGTCTTGGCATTGACGAAGAATCTCTGGTTGGTCTCATCGAAGCTTGCGTTGATTCCGGCATCCTTGAACTTGCTGATAAGCTGATTGACAGTCATTCCGTCAGTTATCTCTATCTCTGTATCATTGACAGCTATCTTACTTCCTGTCTCTATTCCCATATCGGCAAGGGCAGTGCTTCCTGTAACCTTCTTATTACCTGTATCGTTCTTATCGTCTGACAGCTTCACTACGCCGCCTGTCATGTACGCTGAGGAGGCAAGCTTATTAACCTTCATCTTCTGTGTACCATTGACAGCTGATGATGAAGCTGTAACAGTCGCTGCCTTGCTGTCCGATATAGTGCTTGTCTTAAGGCTGTACGCTGTAGATATTCTCATATTGGAAAGGCTTGATGTATAGAAGCCATATATCTTGCTGTTCATGGTCTTCCAGGCATCCATCTTCCATTCCTGCTTAGTCTGCGCCTTCTCATACTTCTCTTTCTTGGTTGAATATGCCGATACAAGCTCCTGTACAATGGAGTCTGTATCAAGTCCCGATATAAGTCCGCTGACTCTTATTGCCATAATTAACTCCTTTCCACCATATTATGATGGTTCCGTTTACAATAAAAACGCTCTTTCCGTGATGTTAGCGTTTCTCGTCCACAAGGATTCCGGCAAGCTCCCATGCCTTAGCGATAAGGTCAAGAGTCTTCTCCGGCGGAATCTCCTTAATTGTCTCCTTGGTATCCTTGTCAACTATCTTGATTGTTACTCTGTTGGTCTCATCGTGATAACCGAATTCTGCAACCGTATTGTTGTTGAGCTTGCTGTTAATCTCTGATATACGCTGCTTGAGAGCCTTCTCATTGAGCTGAATATCCTGTTCAACCTTCTTGCTGTTGTCGTCTGCAGCAGTGTTAGCGCTATCCTTGCTCTGCTGGCTGCCCTTATTAGCTGTCTGCACCTTAACCGTATCCGGCTGCCTGTTATTATTCTGTACGCCGACCTCCTTGGTCTCGGTAACAGTAGTGTTCTGCTTCGCCATATTGACCGAAGCACTGATTGCAGCACTTGATGCTGCCCCTTTAATTCCTTCAATCGCCATTTCAAGACACCTCCGTGTGTTCATTTAAATTATATTGACGCTGCTTCTTGTTGTATGTGTGTATCCTTATATTTCTTCATACTCTCTATTGTATTTCGGCAGACCGATATAAAAAGTTTAGTCCTATATAGCTATCCTAAAAGGTTCCTGAGTGCCTCCGCTCCGTCGGAAACGCTTGCAGCCCTGTTCGCATCCTTAATCTGCGCATATACCTCCTTGCGGTACACCGGAACGGACTTAGGGGCTGTGATTCCTATCTTAACCTGGTCTCCCTTGATTTCAAGCACGGTTACCTCTATATCGTTGTTGATTACAATGGACTCATTCTTCTTTCTCGATAAAGCAAGCATTATTTTTCCTCCTTCATCTTCTGAATATAGTCATACACATTGTAACGAACTTCATAGTTATCGTTGTTCACGATAAGCTGGCACGCCTTCTTAGTGTTCATATTGATGACAATCGGTGCCTTTAAGTTAGCGGTCATCTTCGTGAGGTCGGACGGAACCGTCACAACAGACAGCAGGAAATAATCGGCCTCCGACTCCACCTCTCCCAGTTGGGCAAGCCATTCATCATCCACAACCGGATTATACTCCGCCACAACCTTCATAGGGTCGACGACAGTGAAGGCAAGCTGTGGCTCATCAAGACACTGCAGCCACATAATTCTGCCCTTTTTCTCGGAATTATATATCAATGTATACCTTGTATACTCTTCAAATCCCATCAAGCCCTGAGTAAATGTGATTATCCTGTCCTCAGCGACCTCTATCTCCCCAAATAATCTTGTATTAACCTTCATGTACTCTCTCCTTATATCAGATGCAGAAGCTCCGCTCCCGATTTGATGTTAAAGCCATCCGCATACATAAGAATGTGCATACTAAATACTGTAATTATTGTATGCACATCCCCGCACGCCTGTCTTAACATATTATTCTTTACAGATAATCAAGTAATGACTGTCTCACTGTCTTAGAAGCTGTCGCGATTGCTGCATTGTACACTGTCTCCGCCGCAGCAAAGTCAACTGTGATATCCTCTAACTCCACATCCTCATTCTTGGACTTGAGATCCTTGAAGGTAGTCTGCTGCTGTGTAAGTCTGGTCTTAGTGAGTGTAAGTCTCACTTCACGGCTTCCCACATCGGACAATTCAGTGTTGACTGTCGACTGATAGCCCTTCATCTGTGTGATTCCCCTTGCAAAGAGTGCTTCCATATTATTCTTGGCATAATCAAGCTCCTTATTTGCCGCCTCTATCATGGACTCTATCTCATCAGTCTGTCCTGCATACATGTCTGAGTTCTTCATATCCTTTAATCTGGAAATCTTTTCCTCAATATTCATAACCGATGAAAGACTGTTTACAAGGTCATCTAAGTCTCTTCCTATATTATAGCTGAGCACATCCGTAGCGCGTGAGTTGACCTTAAGGTTCTGGCTGAAGTTGATGGTGTACTCTATGTCCTGACTATCGTCGCCTGTCTTGCTTGACATAGAATATACCTGTCCATTGGTCAAATCCTCGCAGTCGAAATAGTGCTCCGGTCTGATATCTCCCTTCGCAAACGAGTCCTTGCGATATGACACATCTATCTGTGAATTGCCAAGTGCCTGCTGCGAAGCTTTAGAAAATACCAGCTCGCCCTTATCGTACACATAATATGCTGTATTGTCGGCAAGGTTTCCGGCAGTCATTATAGCTTCAAGCTCCGATGTGCTTACCGCCTGTATTGTACCGGCGTAGGCCTGTCCGTCAACTGTGATCTTAGGAAGTGATGCCGCATCAGCCGCATCGTAGGCACAGTCATCATAGGCAAGCCTTATTCTGTACACCTCCTGTGTCTCAGGCGTATCTGAGGCCTTTATTGAAGCTACGTTGTTGATATCAACACCATTCTTCATATACTTGGTTGTCGTAAAATCAGAGCCCTTGAAGCTCTGGTTAATCCTGTAGGACAGACCTGCCACCTCGGCATCGTTCTGGAAGGTGAGTGCTCTGTCCGTTCTGTATCCGGTAAAGATATATCTTCCTGAGCTGTCCGCATTTCCCTCTGCATACATCGCATCTCTCAACTGCTGTATACTCTGTATTATCGCACTTCTGTTGGTTGTCTCATAGGAGTCCGTAGATCCCTGTGTGCAGTACTTGATGATATCCTTATAGATACCGTCCATGTTATTTAGTGATGTCTCTGTGAGTGTAAGCCACGCACCTGCATCAGGAACATTCTTCTTTAAGTACTGTTCAACCTCTGTCAGGCTGGTTCTGAGAGAGAGTGCTCTGATAGCTATAATAGGGTCATCCGATGGCTTGGATATCTTCTTCTGAGATGACATCTGCTGCTCTGTTGTATATAAATTATTCTTCGACTTGTTGACATTACGCATTGTCGTATTCGTCATCATTGTGTTGGTTATACGCATTTTAAGCCTCCATTCTATCTTTCCCGGTCTGTTTTACTGCAAGCTCCCTTACAGCCCTGTCTCCTCAATAAGTTTGCTGTATATCTGGTTCATGACTGAGATAACCTTTGATGAAAGGTCATAGGCGTGCTTGTATTTTACAAGGTCAACACCCTCCTCATCCTCATCAACTCCCGATATGGATGTGCGCTGTGTCTCTATGGCTCCCTTGACATTGCTGTAGTTCGTGCTGAAGCTCGTTGCTCTCTTGGTATCTACCGATATCTCGGATACCATTGAGGAAAGGAAATCCCAGAAGGTTCCGCTCTTGATTGTCACCTTGTCCTTAAGTGCATATAAATCGTTTGCCATATCAGGATTCTCACCTCGTGACGCATCGTATGAAACCGGAAGCTTAGACAGATCACTTATCATGTCGGCATTCACACTTATATTTCCTGCCGTTACATAGGAATTGCTGTCATACTTCGATACAAGAAGCTTCTCTGTATTCATCGTGCCATCTGCTAACTGGCCATTGGTAATTATATCGTTAAATTCCTTTGCAAGTGTTGTCACGAAACGGTTTAACTGTGACTGGTAATAAGGTATTCCCTTGTAGGAGGGATTCCTGTAGGAATCAACAACTATCTCAAGCGACTGATTTCCGTTGGCATCCGTCTTCACCTTCTCATAAGAATCATTACAGCCGTCTCTCATATCGAACAATGCCTTGAGGCTGCCTCTTCCATTCTCCTCATAAGGGTTATACGGATTGCCGTTGCTCCACTTGATATCATAAAGACCCTGCGCATCGCTTGCATTTCTCTTTTTGTCCGTCTCCCTTGCAACGCACTGCAGGGTATCATAGGTGTATCCGGTTACAATGTTCTGTCCATTGAAGGTAACTGTATAGTCTGAGACACCATTTCCAATCTCACGCTCATTCACTGTCACATCTGCATAGTATGACAGCTGGTCGACAATTAAGTTTCTCGTGTCCCTGAGATCATTTGCCGTGCCACCCGAAGCCTCTATTGTGTTAATCTGCTTGTTGAGTGAGGCTATCTGCTCTGCCATAGTATTGATAGAAGATACTGATGACTTAATCTCCTCATTGATATCGTTCTGGGTGTTCTGCATATTAGTCGATAATGTATTAAAGTAATTGCATACACTTGAAAGGTAGCTGAGCATCTGTCCTCTCTTGACTTCACTGCTGGGATCAGACTTAAGTGCATCTATCGTCTTAAAGAGATTATTGTACTCTGCGATAAAGCCTTCCGTGTTAAACTCATCAAGATATGTCTGAACAAGCTCTGAATACGTCTGAAGGTTCTCATACTGGCCGCACTGTGCATTGTTGTGTCTGTATCTCTCATCGTAGTACTGGCTTCTTGCCTGTGATATATCAACCATGGCAACACCTGTTCCCACCGCTCCGTAAGGCTTATACACTCTTATGGCAAAGCCAGCTTCCTGTGAAACGGACTGACGTGTGTAGCCCTTGGTATTGATATTCGATATATTGTGTGCCGTGGTGTTGATTGCCGCATTGCTTGCAAACAGTCCCGACGCACCGATTGTCATTCCAAAAAATGTATTTGGCATATTGTTCCTCGTTTCCGGGCGGCTTCTCTATAAAGGCTGTGGGAATCCCACCTATGTGGTTTCCCATCTGCCGCAGAAACAATTCACTTTCGCCCTCAAATGAACTGTTCCCTTAAATCACCGATTCGGTGTCTATATCATCTGTATTACTGTATCCATCATGGTAGTTATCACGTTAATGTATCTTGACGCAGCATTGTATGCCTGCTGGTAACGTACCATGTTCGTAAGCTCCTCGTCCGACGAAACTCCCATAACCTCTTGTCTTCCATTGTCAAGTCCGCTGCTCAAATCATCCTGGTTGGCAACCATGCTCTCATAGACCTTGCCCTCACTTCCGACATCATCTACCAGCGCCTCATAGAACTGTTCAAATGTCAGGCTCTCGCTGCCTTCCCTGTAGAACATGCTCTTCTGGGAAAAGAGTGCTGTCAACTCCTTAGCCCTGTCATAGTCCACCTTGCCATCCTTCTGGCTGAGCGGCAGAACTGAGAAATCATATAGTACATCAGGATTGATTTCAATATTGGCTATAGTGTAGATGGAATCCATACCAGACTCATTCTGGGTATTGTAGATGTAATATGTCTGCCCATCCGTCCCTGTAACCTCCTTGTATCTGTCGGTGTACTTTCTTGAAAAGAGCTCTGTTCCAGGCGTCTTGTTGGCATCCTTGCCATAATCCGTCTTATCCATGTCAAGCACCTTGCCTGTATATGTAACCGTTTTACCATTGCCATCTACGTAAGTAACTGTCGCGTCCTTCATCGGGCTGAGCACATTGTTAATCTTTTCCACGATGTTGTTAACCATCTTGTCAAAATTAGCTATGCTTCTTGCCATAACCGAATAATCCTTACAGCTCATAAAGCTCTGGTAATCCCTGTATGCTGTGTACGCCGCTACTGCCGCATTATAATCTTCATCACTTCCGTAATCTGCCCTGTCCGGCTTCTGTGTCACCACCTGAGCAGGTGGCGTCATATTGGCATAAGTAGGTGATATTGTTCCTCTCGCTGCTAAAAGCCCCTTAAGTGAACCAATATCCGTATTCTTAGATGTGGACATCGTAAGCTCCATATTATAGAGTGGTGTATCCTTCATCTCGCTCCATACAGGTACATAGAATGAGGTCCCCTCTATAGTGTTGAGTCCAAGGTGGGATACGCTGAGTCCATCACAGAAGAAATTGCCCTCCATCATTACCGTCACAACATGATTGGCATCCTCGCTGTAGTCTATCTTGACATATCCTGACAGCTCGTCAAGAAGAAGATCTCTCTCGTCTCTTAATGTCATCGCCGTCTCGACGCCGCTCTCAATAACAGATATCTGACCGTTGAGGTATTGTATTCTGTCACCGATCCAGTTTATTCTGTCCACCATGTTGGCTATCTCTGTATTAAGGCTGTCCTGATAACTTACAAGTCCCTTGTAAATTGACTGTGAACGGTCTAAGAAGCTGATAGCACTCTGTACAAGTGCAGCTCTCGCCGTGTTGTCATCAGGTGCCTTGGCAACTTCGTTGATCGCAGCTAAAAGATCCGATATTGAATTCTGGTATGATATTCCGTTGAGCTCGCCAAGCTGTGTCTGTATCTCATCGGTCGCATTCGTAAGCTTATCATAGAATCCATATCTTCCGTTCTCTCTTCGGTACGCCTCATCCAGAAGTATATCCCTGACATGCGATACCTGCTGTATTGTGGCACCGTTTCCTCTCTGAAGAGCAGCCGTTGCAAATCTGTTCAGGACATTGTACTGTGTGTCCTCAAAGACAACCTGCTGTCTTACATATCCCTTGGTATTGACATTCGCCATATTATTGGCTGTTGTATTAAGTGCATTGGAGCTGTTGGTCAGACCCGACAGACCAATGTATAAAGCTGACATATTAGCCATAAGCTCTCCATTCCGTTAATGCTTTTACTTTATCAAATATTCTATCTATAATATATATGTGAGTGCCATTATTGCTTTTTATCGAACTTGGTATCCGGCAGTGCGTAGTTATTGCTTATATACGCATCCCTTCCGTAGTTATTCGTTTCCGGTCCATGTCTCATGCTCTGCAAAAGATTCATCTCAAACCTGAGCATATCCATGGATTCGTCAAGCAGTGCCTTATTGCGCTCATTGACATCCACCATTCTCTTCATAGTCAAAGAAAGCCTGTCATGAATAGAAGCCAGCGCGTCCCTCTCCTTAGGCTGTGAGCTCAGCAGCTCTATCAGTCTTGTGAGAGTCAAGGTCTTAACATCCTTGTTAAGAACATCTGCAATATCGTTCGATGCTTCTGTTCTCTTTTTTTCCAGCGCTATGATTCTTTCCACCACAAGCTGTTCCTTCTCTACCATCCTTGAAAGCTCATCGACATCGTTCCGGATAATAATACCCGTCTTCTCAAGTCCAAGCTCTAAAAGACTCTCATATTCCTTATTCTCTTTTTCCAAAGTGTCTATCAGTGTATCTATCAGACTGGCCACTTATCCGGTCACCCCTTCTAAAACGTAATCGTGTTATACCTCTCCATAAGCTTGGCTGCCAGCTTATTCGCAGATACATCATATCTTCCGGCCTCATACTTAGCCTTAACCTCAGCAACTCTGTCCTCCCTGACATCGTCTGCCTGTGCCACTGCTGCCTTCGCCACCTGATAATCCCTGCCTAACTGTGAAATCTCAAGCTTATCCTCAGCTCCCGATGTCTTCGCAGTCTTCTTAGCCTGTGTCTTACCTGCCGCAGCATATACCATACTGACCTGATTATAGGCATCTATTCGCATAATATCCCTCATTTCTATCATGTAATAATCTATGTTCTGTAATATGTATCGGATTACAACAAAAAAAACTTAGAGGAATTTGAAAAAAAATCAAAATCCTCTAAGTTAATCAGTTCAACCTTTATGTATATCTGTGTTGTTCCATGGTGCATACACGAACCGGCTTCAGGGCAGGCCTTCTTTGGCAGGGCTCCCTTGTCCCGGCCGGCATCCGCATTACAGAAAACGCATCTTATTCTCTTTCGCTTCCTTCTTCACAGGTGGTTCAACCTTCTTAGGCTTCTCATATAAATCTGAAAAATTAGAAGCCATGCTGGCCTTGCATGAATCGCAGAACCTTCCGGAGCGTATCATCCTGCCGCACTTCTCACATGCGATTCCTACCGGTGAGTCATCGGCAAACGCAAGCCTCTCCTCACGTATCCACTTCTCAATCTGCTTCACACTGACATCTGCCGCCTCAGCAACTTCCTGAATACTGGCTCCTGCATTCTCTCTTATGTACTTCTTGGCAACCTGAAACTTATCCTCAAGCTCAGCCTGACAAGCCGGGCATAGAAAGCTTCCCCCTTCAATATAACTGAACATTCTTCCACATGCCCTGCAATTTCTTATCTCCATTAGAAAACGCCTCCATCCTTAAAAATCTTTCTATACTATCCGAATCCAAATCCTGCTTATTTTTCGTGCCTGTCATATTAATCCCGGTATTAAAAACCGCGTCCCACACATACCGCGGCAAAATATATGTCCGCACTATGGACAGCTTTAATTGCCTGTGAACATTCATCAAGTGTTGCACCTGTGGTGTATATGTCATCCACCAGTAATATTCTCTTATATTTTACTATATCGGGCGCTGTATGAAAAGCATTTTTTATATTTTTTGACCTTTCCCTGTCATTCAGAGCTTTCTGTGGCAGGGTATTTTTCGTTCTCACAAGCAGTGTCTCGTCAACCGGTATATTCATAAGCCTTCCAAGCCTGTGTGCCACAAGTGCTGCCTGATTATACCCCCGCTTTCTGTAACGCCCGGCATGGAGCGGGACAGGTATTATGACCTGCGGTTTCCAGCTTGCTATTATATGACCCTTTAGTTTATACAACAGCTCTGCATAAAAGCGTGCATACTCCCGCTGTCCGTCATACTTGAATCTGTACATCGACTGCTTGATTTCCCTGGTATATGAAAATGCCGCAACACCTCTTATGAAATAATGTCTCTTTTTGGCACAGTCCTCACATACCTCACGCAACTCATCATCCAACTGTTTACCGCATACCATACAAAATGGTGAAACTATGTACTTAAGCCGTGACAGGCAGTCATCACATGCCATTTCTCCCGGCTCAACGAGCTGTTCACATATCGGACACCTCGGCGGATAAATTGTATCAGACGCATTCTCTAATCCTCTGCGCAAGAGTCGAATAGCGTTTCTGTTCGTTAGCGTTGTCAACCATTCCATAGAATACCTCTTCTGTTCCAACGATACATACACACTTTCTTGCTCTTGTCACAGCCGTATAGAGTATATTACGGTTCATAAGCATCCGTGGTCCGGAGAGAAGCGGTATTACCACAGCCGGGTACTCGCTTCCCTGTGACTTATGAACCGTAACCGCATAGGCAAGCTCAAGCTCATCGAGCTGCTTGAACGGATACTCAACATATCTGTCATCCTCGAACTTAATCGTCACCTTTTCCGTGAAAAAGTTGATATTGTCAATGACACCCATGTCACCATTAAACACCCCCATGCCATGGTCAACCGGTATGCCATTCTTTCCTCTCGTCTCCCACTCAAGCTGATAATTGTTCTTTATCTGCATTACCTTATCGCCCTCGCGAAACAGTGTACTGCCTGTCTCCTTTTCCTGCTTGGAGGAATCTTTTGGATTAAGGTACTCCTGAAGAACCATATTAAGTCTCTCAACCCCAAGAAGCCCTTTTCTTGTAGGAGTCAGCACTTGAATGTCGAATATTTTGGCATCAACATACTTGGGAAGCTTCTGAGCAACAAGCGCTATCATCGCACCTAATACATTGTTCGCATCTTCCCTTTTTATAAATATAAAGTCCTTGCTCGATGGTCCTATCGGGAACCGCTCTCCGTCATTTATCTTATGGGCGTTGACTATTATATCGCTCTCTTTTGCCTGTCTAAATATCTTGGTGAGCTTAACAACCGTAAAGCATTCCGAATCAATGATATCCCTTAATACATTTCCGGGACCAACGGACGGAAGCTGATTGACATCCCCCACAAGAATAAGCCTCGTTCCTGCGGTAACCGCCTTTAAAAGACTGTTCATAAGGAATATATCAACCATGGACATCTCGTCAATTATTATGACATCTGCATCTATGGGATTCTCCTCATTTCTCATAAAGCTTACATTCTTATCATCCTCCGGTGCCCCCGACAGCTCTAACATTCTGTGAATAGTCTGTGCCTCACAGCCTGTAGCCTCCGTCATGCGCTTCGCCGCCCTGCCCGTAGGTGCTGCCAGGCGGATCTCCATGTCCTCACTCTCAAAGTATCTTATGATCGTATTGATGGTTGTGGTCTTTCCCGTTCCCGGTCCTCCGGTCACAATAAGCAGTCCTGAGGATACCGCCTGCATGACTGCATTCCTCTGCATATCATCAAGCTCAATCTTTTCTTCCTTTTCAATGCGGTGTATCCTGTCCAGCGTCTTTTTCTCATCAGCTTTAACTCTTACATCCAGTGCTTTCAGGGCATACGCCACCGCCATTTCCATATAATAATAGGATGCACCATATATTATGCGCCGGTCCTCTCCATCCGCCTCATCCTGTGGTGTATCCTCAAACGAATTATCCGAATTATATGGCAGCTCCTTAACAACAATCTTTTTATCTATCGACAGTTCAACAAGCTGCCTGTCTATATCTTCTATCTGTGCATCAAGCAGGCTTCTGAGCTGCTGTATCAGTTCACCAAACGGAAGATATATATGTCCATTTCCTGCTGCCTGAAGGAGCGTGTACATAATCCCGCTCTTTATTCTAAAGTCCGAATCGGCAGCTATTCCTGCCTTTCTTGCTATCTCGTCGGCAATCTTAAAGCCAACACCGGATATATCATCCGCAAGTCTGTACGGATTCTCCCTCAGTATGGTGTAAACACCTGCTCCATACTGGTTGTAAATCTTCACCGCAAGAGCCATTGAGATTCCATAGTCCTGCAGAAACATCATCGCACTTCTCATGTCTCTCTTTGCTGTGACACTGTCCGATATCTCCGCCGCCATCCTCGGGCTAATTCCCTTAATCTCAGCAAGTCTTTCCGGCTCCTGTTCTATAATCCTAAGCGTATCCGCCTTGAATCTTCTCACGATTCTTGAAGCTAATGCCGCCCCGATTCCCTTTACCGCTCCTGAAGCAAGGTATCTCTCAACCGACTTCTCATCCTCAGGCGGAATGTCCTCACAGGTGTCTACCTTAAGCTGCTGGCCATACACCGCATGCTCCGTGTAATCACCTGTTACCTCGACAAACTCTCCTTCTGTAAGATATGGTATCGTACCCACACATGTAAGATCATCGTCATCATCGACGCTAAGCTCAAACACTGTGTAGCCATTGTCCTCATTGCGGTATACAATTTTATTAACGTAACCCTTAAAACACTCCATATGTCTTCTCTTCGGTGCTAATCGTTGCTGTAATTTCTCTTCATCTGCTCATAGAGCAGCTGTGCAATTCCGAGTCCTTCACCGCCGTTAGACTCACTTGAAAGGCTCGCATATTCCTGAATGAGCGTATCCTTGAACATGTTGACATAGGATGTCGATGAACTGCTCTCATCACTCTCCGGCACCATCTTCTCCATCGCCTTAAAGACCTGCTCAGTAAAATATGCCTCAAACTCCTTGCATACCTCCATCATCTCATCATCTGTTGCGGATGAATAGTCTGAGCTCAGCTTGTCCTTCATCTTGTCCGCAGACACATTGTTCTTCGTATATGTATCATAATAGGAGCTTACGCCCGATAATAAATCACTCATAAATACCTCCACTAACGCTATCATGCAGTTTTACGCTGTTTTGTAGCGCGACGCTGTTTTGTAGTGCGACGCTGGTTTGTAGCGCGACGCTGGTTTGTAGCGCGACGCTGTTTTGTAGCGCGACGCTGGTTTATAGCGTCTGTTAACGCTTAAGCTGGTTTGCCTGGCTGAGCATGTCATCTGCCGCCTGAATAGCCTTGGAATTCATCTCATAAGCTCTCTGTGCTGAGATAAGGTTAACCATCTCATCTACAACCTGTACATTAGAGCCCTCTATGTAACCCTTTATCACCTTGCTAGCCTTAAGATTCGTGTTGGTTGACTCCTCAACTGCAGCGCCTGAAGCGTCCGTAACCTTATAAAAAGTTCCTGAAGCATTCTCAAGACCTGCTCTGTTGGTAAACTGGTATACACCTATCTTGATTCCTAAATCATCCGTGGTTCCCTTAGTCTTGTTGTCATAGAAAATTCTTCCGTCATCAGAGAAAATAAGGTTAGCTGCCTTATAATCCGATGAGAAAATAATAGGTGTTCCTTTGCTGTCAAGCACCGGATATCCCTCGCTTGTGCAGAGCATCATCGTATTATCCGAGGCAAGAGAAACATTGAAATCACCATTTCTGGTATAATATGTCTCTCCGTCAGCACCTCTCACTGCGAAGAATCCATCACCCTCAAGCGCGAATGCAAAATCATTGGTCGACTCAAGAAGGCTTCCGCCATTAAAGCAGGTTGCTATTGCACTTGTCCTCACGCCAAGTCCTACCTGTGCTCCCACCGGCTTATTCTCGCCGTTGGCTGATGTTGTCTTAGTCTGTATTGTCTGGTAGAGAAGACTCTTAAACTCTGCCGTCGATGACTTATATCCTGTTGTATTCACATTTGCAAGGTTGTTTGCTATATTATCCACATTCGTCTGCTGTGCAATCATTCCCGATGCTGCAGTCCACAAAGCTCGTACCATAATTTTCCTCCATTTTCAGTGAAACCAATATATTATATTTAAAAATATATTAAAACCTGTATGTCAAGTAATACATCCCGGAGAGGACTACATATTAAAGCTTCCCGAGATTAACAGCCTTCTCAAGAGATGAATCCATCGTCTGGACAACCTTCTGGCTGCTCTCGTATGCCCTCGAAACCGTTATCATCTCGACCATCTCTGAAATAACATTGATGTTAGACATTTCAAGATAGCCCTGCCGCACCTTTCCGTCTCCGGTCTTCTCTGTCGCACCGTCAACGGCTGTATAGAGATTCTCGCCAAACTTCTTGAGATAATTGTAGTCCTCGAAATCAGAAAGCTTAATCTTATCGACCAGCTGCTCATCGGCATACACATTTCCAAGTTCATCTACAACGACCTCTGCGCCGGAAGGAATCTGAATACGCCCATTCTCTCCGAGAAGATAATCTCCGTCCTCCGTCACAAGCATTCCCTCATTGTTAATTGAAAAAGAACCGTCCCTTGTATATTTTGTCAATGTGTTTCCCGACTTGGAGGCATACTCAATGTTAAAAAAGCCTGTACCCTCAAGTGCTAAATCAAGCGTATTGCCGGTAACCTTGAATGAGCCCTGTGTGTAATCCGTATAAGTCTCACCAATCTTGACACCGAGTGATTCCTTGCCGATTCTGCGGTTAATGTATCCCTCCGAACCGTCCTTTATCTTCTGAGTATACATACTGTCAAATGCCTGTGATGTAGAGCCTTCCTTCTTGTATCCCACCGTACTGGCATTGGCAAGGTTATTCGTAATAACATCCAGTCTTGCCTGCTGGTTCATCATTCCTGTATAAGCTGTGTATAGGCCTCTTACCATGAGTTCCTCCTAAATCATTGCCGTAGTATCCGTACATTAAATACTGTATATTTTCCGTACGTGATAACATACTGTGTTTTCCTGCATAAATGTTCTATAGTATTATCGGTTGTATTGTCTTATTACATTATATAATTAAAAATTATCCTGTTATTAATCGCGTGCTCCGCCCAAGAACTCTATGAACTTACCTGTTCCGATGGCAACTGCCGTCATAGGATCCTCAGCGGTCATCGTGTTGATTCCTGTCTTAGACTCGATAAGCTCCTCAAGTCCCTGAAGAAGGCTTCCTCCTCCTGTGAGAACAATTCCTCTGTCCGCAATATCTGCTGCAAGCTCAGGCGGAGTCTTCTCAAGAACGCTGTGGACTGCATCAACTATCTGTGCTGTAGCGTCCTTAAGAGCTTCCTCCGTCTCCTCAGATGTGACTGTGACAGTCTTAGGAAGTCCTGTGAGAAGGTTCCTTCCGCGTACCTCCATCGTGGCAACCTCAGCTCTTGGATATGCACTTCCTATCTTAATCTTTATATCCTCAGCGGTTCTCTCACCGATAAGAAGACTGTGCTTCTTACGCATATAGCGCACAAGTGCGTCATCGAAATCATCACCTGCAATCTTGATTGATGTGCTTACAACCGTACCGCCAAGTGAAATGACAGCTATATCTGTTGTACCACCACCTATATCAACAATCATGTTTCCACATGGTCTTGAAATGTCAATTCCGGCTCCTATAGCCGCCGCAATAGGCTCCTCGATGATTGCAACCTCTCTTGCTCCTGCGGAGTAGGTAGCGTCCTCAACAGCCTTCTTCTCAACCTCTGTGACACCACTAGGTACACATACGCTGATTCTAGGCTTCTTAAGCATCTTTCTTCCAAGTGCCTTCTGAATAAAGTACTTGAGCATCTTCTCCGTAACCGTGTAGTCTGAGATAACACCCTGTCTTAAAGGTCTGACAGCTACAATATTGCCCGGTGTTCTTCCAAGCATCAGTCTGGCTTCCTCACCTATAGCCTTGATCTTATTAGTGTCTCTATCAAATGCAACTACCGACGGCTCCTTGAGCACTACACCCTTTCCACGGATGTAAACAAGAATGCTGGCAGTTCCCAAATCAATTCCAATATCTGTTGTTATCATAAAATCCTCCATCTGAAAATTATTCCCCGGTGCCATCCGGACAGCTCTTTCCGGCTCAAAATTCTGTCATGTGCAGCTTTATCTTTACAGCTTTGTGCGTCCTTGCAGCAGCATTTACCTGTGCATGACATTGTCATTTATAATGGCAGATTAATGTGAATGTTATTTATCCACCAAGTTACCTTGCAAAACCCTGATTGTATCCGAAGCTCCTTCAGGATTAATTGCATATCAGGGTCATTCTATCTTGCTTAAAAGTCCATATATCAACATTATAAACAAAAACTCCGCAATTTAAAAGGGGTAATTCAAAAAAAGCTGAAAAATATATTTTGACCATAACAGGATATGATGATATTATATAGAAGTATTTTACTTCTATATAGATATTTATTTGTCAAGGCATGCTTAAGGCAGAATGCCGGCTTTTACAGGCAGTGTACCTCACGTTTGAGCTATGTACTGCCCACCGCCCTATGCATTATTCCAACAAGCCTGTTTACTTGACAGCTATATTTTATAATAACAGCGGAGGCTCTTATGTCAAAAAGCACTACTTCAAAAAAAGGTCTACGTATAATCATTGTAGGCTGCGGAAAGGTCGGAATAACACTTACCGAGCAGCTTGCAAAGGAAGGTCACGATATTACTTTAATAGATAAAAATGCCCAGAAGCTTCAGGCAACCGCCGGCATGTACGATGTAATGGGTGTAGTCGGCAATGGTGCAAGCTACAGTGTCCAGGAAGAAGCCGGAATAGCTTCAGCCAACTTAATCATAGCCGTTACGGATTCCGACGAGCTGAATCTCCTATGCTGTACCATCGCCAAGCGTGTAGGAAACTGTGCTGCCATCGCAAGAGTCCGTACACCGGACTACAGCCAGGAGGCGGGATACCTTCGTGAGAGGCTCGGTCTTGCAATGATTATCAACCCTGAGTTAGAGACTGCCAAGGAGGCGGCAAGAATCCTATACATGCCTACAGCACTTGAAGTCAATTCTTTTGCCCATGGACAGGCTGAACTGGTTAAATTCAAGATTCCTAAATGTAACTGTCTTGACGGAATGACTATCGCAGCTCTCGGCAAGGAAATGAATGTCCCTTATGTCATCTGTGTTATTGAGCGCGGCGGATATGTACACATACCTACCGGAAGCTTCGTTATGCATGCGGATGACACCATATCCTTCGTCGCTTCAAGAAAATCCACGAAGATTTTCCTTGAACACATAGGCTTTAAGACCAATCAGGTCAAGGATACCATGATTATCGGAGGAGGAAGCGCCGCATACTATCTCGCCGACCAGCTCATCCGCTCAGGAATCTCGGTAAAGATAATAGAGAACAGCCGCGAACGCTGTGAGGAGCTGAGTATATTACTGCCTAAGGCTGTCATTATCAATGGCGACGGAACCGATGAAGAGCTGTTAAAGGAAGAGGGCATCACTGAGGTTGAATCCTTCGTCCCTCTGACCGGCATTGATGAGGAGAACATTATGCTCACACTCCACGCCAAGCAGGTATCGAACGCCAAGGTAATCACCAAAATCAACCGCATTACATTTAAGAACGTAATCAACAGTCTGGACCTTGGAAGTGTCATATACCCTAAATATATCACCTCCGAGGCAATAATTGCCTACGTCCGTGCTAAGAACGATTCCATGGAATCTAACGATTCCAATTCGGGTGATAACGCTTCGGCATCCGACAGCACGATTGAAACCCTTTACCACATGTTCGACCATCGCGTCGAAGCGATTGAGTTCCGCGTCACCAAGAGCTCAGACGTCACAGGCAAGCCTCTTGCAGAGCTTAAGCTCAAGGATGAGATACTCATCTCGTTTATAAACCGCAACGGAACCATTATCATTCCGAGTGGTCAGGACTGTATTCTTGAGGGTGACACTGTAATGATAGTCACAACGCACACAGGTTTTACTGATATTCAGGATATTTTGCGATAAACCGGAGGTATATGTAACATGAACAAATCAATTATCAGGTATATATTGGGACATGTATTTCTGCTTACCTCCTGTCTCATGCTCCTGCCTGCGTTAGTCGGGCTGATATATCTCGAGCATGAGGCTGTTGCGTATCTCATTGTCGCGTCAGCCTGCTTTTTAAGCGGATTTATCATGACCAGAAATAAACCTGAAAACACAACACTATATCTCAAGGAAGGCTGTATAAGCACATCTCTCGCATGGATTCTGCTCAGTCTTATAGGCTGCCTTCCTTTTTTTGTGACAGGTGAGATTCCGTCCTTCACCGATGCTCTGTTTGAGACAATATCGGGCTTTACCACCACCGGAGCCAGCATTCTGGCAAATGTGGAAGGCCTTTCGCACTGCTCGCTTTTGTGGAGAAGCTTTACACACTGGATTGGCGGCATGGGTGTTCTCGTATTCCTGCTCGCCATCGTTCCACTAAGCGGCGGCTCGAACATCAACCTTATGCGTGCAGAAAGCCCGGGACCTTCTGTAGGCAAGCTTGTTCCCAAGATGAAATACACGGCAAGAATACTTTACATTATATATTTCGGGCTTACGCTTATTCAGTTTATCCTGCTCATCATAGGCAGAATGCCTGTATTTGATGCGGTGTGCACCGCATTCGGCACCGCAGGAACAGGAGGCTTTGGAATCAAAAATGACAGCATTGCGGGCTACTCCCCATATATCCAGTGGGTTACAACCGTATTCATGCTGTTGTTCGGTGTCAATTTCAATGCCTATTATTTTATTTTATTCGGTAATGCAAAAAAAGCCTTCAAAATGGAGGAAGTCCGCTGGTATTTTATTGTTGTCATCGTTTCCGCAGCAATAATAACCATTGAGCTGTGCCGTGCCGCAGCACCATTTGCCACAGCACTCCGCGACTCAGCCTTTCAGGTCGCCTCAATTATAACAACGACCGGATTTTCGACCACGGACTTCAACCTATGGCCAGGAACATGCAAGACAATTCTCGTCATACTCATGTTCGTCGGAGCCTGTGCCGGCAGCACCGGAGGCGGCATGAAGGTATCGCGATTCGTGATACTTTTCAAGACCGTTTTCAAGGAGTTAGACTCCTACATCCACCCGAAGCGTATTCAGAAGCTCGCACTTGACGGCAAGCCGATTGACCATGACGTTGTGCGTTCAATCAACGTATACTTTATAACCTTTGCTGTAATATTTGTCATCTCTCTTTTTCTGGTCTCATTTGAGGGAAATGATCTGGTGACCAATTTCACAGCGGTTGCCGCAACCATCAACAACATCGGTCCCGGACTTGAACTTGCCGGACCAACCCAGAACTTCGGACACTTCAGCATGCTCACCAAATACGTGCTGATGTTCGACATGCTCGCCGGGCGCCTTGAGCTGTTCCCACTGCTCATCCTCTTCCACCCGGCTGTGTGGAAGGATCTGCATAATACACATAGGAATTGGAGGAGGAGAAGGAAATAAAAAACTGCCGCTAAGGGAATCCATCAGTACTTCCTTAGTGGCAGTTTTTTAGTATTAAGATACTTTTTCAGCTACTATGTATGTGCATTATGCAGATGCAGATATTTCTCCCTGGTGGCAAGTCCACCGCGGATGTGCCTCTCGCTCTTGTTTAGCTCGAGTATCTCGCGCGCCTGTCTGGCAAGCTCCGAATTGATGGCAGGAAGACGCTCGGCGACGTCCTTGTGTACGGTGCTCTTGCTTATCCCGTACTGCTTGGCAGCCTGACGCACCGTGCAGTTATTCTCGATAATGTATGAGGCAATCTCCATCGCCCGCTCCTCGATATAACCTTTCAAAAAATACCCCTCAAGAATCTTTTTTACAATGTATGTATGATTTCCAAAAGGTATGACTATGAGTTTAAAAAGTGATACACGGACTTTGTATACAGAATATTGCGCATGTCCAACCCGGCTCTGCCATAGCCAAATGTTTACCTTAATTACAATGTCTTATTTGACATAATATAATAAAAAAATTATACTAAAATTAATAAGACGTGTAATTGCGAATTTTCATGTACTGCAACCGAATGTTGTACAAATTTTCTTTTTGCAATTACATAATTAATAAGACTTTGGGAGGTGAATTGATAATGGGAATATATTTTAATCCAAGTAATGCAAGTTTCAGGCAGGCAAGAAACAGTATGGTTTACGTTGATAAGACAAATTTATTGAACTTTCTTAACCGCAGATTATTCACTGAAGACAAATGTATTGCTCTAAGCCACTCCAGACGTTTCGGCAAGTCGCATGCCGCGGGAATGATTGATGCCTACTATAGCCTTGGCTGCGATTCGACAAAGCTTTTTGTGGATACGAAGCTTGCTTCCAATGCAGATTACAGGAAACACATGAACAAGTATAATGTTATACATCTGGATATCTCTTCATTCTGGGATGACTTTAAAGACAACATTATCAAAAAAATTCAGGAATATATACTTGATGAATTTAAAAAAGAATTTAAAGATAAAATTGATTTTACTAAAAAATTTAATGTGGTTCTTATGTCCATTTATGACATTACGAATATACCTTTTGTAATTATTATCGATGAATGGGATTGTATAATCAGAAACAGCCATGACGAAAATCTGATTCACAAATATTTGCAGTTCCTTCACTCACTGTTCAAGTCGGAGGAATCCAAGTCCTTCCTTGCTCTGGCATATATCACAGGTATTCTGCCAATCAAAAAGATTAAGGATGAATCGGCGCTCAACAATTTCAGGGAGTACACAATGCTCAAATCAAAACCGATTACAGAGTATTATGGCTTCACGGAAGACGAAGTTAAGAATCTATGTAAACAGTATGATATGGATTTTGACAGTACGAAAGCATGGTACAACGGATATCTGATAGACGGAATGCACATGTATAACCCTAATTCCGTATCCATGGCAATGGACAGGCAGGATTTTGATTCGTATTGGAAAAACACATCCTCCTTCGCGTCAATCAATACGTTCATCACCATGAATTATGCCGGTCTTAAAGATGATATCATGGCGATGTTAGCCGGCGGCATGGTAAGGGTCAATACCAACACTTTCAAAAATGATTTTTCAACAATAGCCTCCAAGGATGACGCGCTGACAGCACTTATTCATCTTGGATATCTTGGGTATGATTCGGACAGGAAGAAAGCGTTTATACCTAATTATGAGGTTGCAACCGCATTTGAGGCGGCACTTCAGACAGGTGAATGGTCTGATATAGCCAGGGCAATTTCGACATGCGATGAGCTGCTCGATGAAACAATCGAAGGGAATGCAGAGAGAGTCGCCGAACTCATCGAACTCGCCCACGATACCTACACCTCCGTGTTAAAATACAATGACGAAAATTCTCTGAGCTGTGTTCTCACGATGGCATACTTCACCGCGCCGGCATACTACAATATCATCCGTGAAATGCCTGCCGGAAAGGTTTTTGCCGATTTTGCCTTCATTCCAAGAGCTAATGCCGGGCACAGACCCGCAATGATTGTGGAGCTAAAGTACAACCAGTCTGTCGACACTGCTCTGCAGCAGATAAAGGCTAACCGCTACCACGGTGCACTTGCAGATTACAGCGACAGGATTCTGCTTGTGGGAATCAACTATGATTCTGATGGAAAAGACAAGAAACATCATAGCTGTACAATAGAAGAATATATAAAACCATAAATTTAAAAGCCTTGAGAGCTTAATAATTGACATATCCGCCTCTCGCCGAACTGCCGGCGAAAAGATAATACATATCAATTATTCTTGCTCTCAAGGCTTTTCCATGCACCGTACAGGCGCACCAATACTTTATTAAAAAATTATCTGTATCACCAAAATATCTATATCACCTACATAATTACCATGCAAACAGCAACACTCCATGTGCCGGAATCTTCCACTCCTTCTGCTCACCAAGTTCTTTTCCCGACCACAGCTCCTTCACATTCTGCTGCACCTCCTCAAGAATATCTGAGGTGACATCCAGTGCCTTGTTGGTTATATTAAAAATTGCCTTATATTTCCTATCGGCGGATTCGCTCTGCCATACAATGCAGCTGTCACTTCGCATAGTCTCCCTTGCTCCGCGCGCCTTCTTAAACATCTCATATACATCCTTGTTGGTGAGAAGCTCTATGGTTTTTCTGTCAAGCTTGGTAAGCTCTGCTCCAAGCATAAGCGGGGAGCGGAATATTGTCCAGAGTGTCAGCATGGTCTTCTGCTCATCGTATGTAAAATTGGTGTCCCTTTCCTGTCCGAAGCCCTTGCCCAATCTGCCAAGCGGAAGCATATCGCAGTCCGGGTATCCGCCGTCCTTGACATAGTCCTGCCAGTTTTTACATCTGTCAAACATATCAAGCAGGGACTCCCAGTGATCCCAGAAATCATCCGTGATACGCCACATGTTCGCATTTTCAAAATAAAAGTCATGCTCATCTACAATAGCAGGTCCCGGTGACAGGCTGAGAACCACATCCCTGCCACATTTTTCTATTACCCTATGGAGCATCATTATCTCATCCTTACTCGACCTCGCATCCATACGGCAGATGTCATCACATTTGATAAAGTCAACGCCCCATGAAGCATACAATTCAAGGAGCGAATCGTAGTATGCCTGTGCTCCATCGGCATCCGGATTTACCCCATACATATCCGGGTTCCAGAAGCAGATAGAATCAGGGGCTGCAATCTGGTTGGCGGTAAATTCGGTATTTTTAATTTTGGTGCGGAAATATGCCGCACAACGCGGTATTCCCCTCATTATATGTATGCCGAATTTAAGTCCCAGTCCATGCACGTAATCCGCCAGCGGTCCAAAGCCCCTGCCATCCCTCGATGAAGGAAATCTGTCCACATCCGGAAGTAGTCTCGAATATTCATCCATCTCTAACCTGGCAAAAGGAACGTACTGGAACTTATCCCTCTGCTGTCCGGCCTCCTTGGAATACCATGCAATATCCACAACAACGTACTCCCAGCCACATTCCTTCAGGTGCTTTGCCATAAAGTCGGCGTTTGCCTTCACCTGCTCCTCATTTACGGTTGTGTCATAATAGTCATAACTGTTCCACCCCATAGGCGGATTTTTAAATACCATTCCCATTTTTTTGATTCTCCTTCTCCCTGCAGATATTTTTATCTGCTACCTTAATTTATACCATATTGAAAAAATGAAGTCTATTAAAAAAAGATGTTGGGGCAAAGCCCCAACATCCATAAACCTCTACACTATTACGCAAGCAGACTTAAAGCTCCCTGATTGCTCTGTTTTGCCTGGTTTCCAGCGGCTAACACCACAGTATTCCCGTCTTCGGCAGGCACCTTCCGTTGCTCTCAATCACCTTGGAATACCAGTAAGCTGAATCCTTTGGTATGCGCTCCTGGGTTGTGAAGTCCACGTAAACCATTCCGAAGCGCTGTGTATATCCATCCGCCCACTCAAAGTTATCAAGAAAGGTCCACTCAAAATATCCTCGTACATCTGCGCCTTCATCTATTGCCTTCTCCATTCCCTTTATGTAGCTCTCAAGGAAGGTTATGCGGTTAGGGTCATGCACCTTGTGGTCACTGCTTACAAGGTCATGGCAGGACATACCATTTTCGGTTATGTACAGTGGCAGCTTGTACCTCTCATATAAGAACTTAATGCCGTAATAGAATGCACGCGGTGTCACAGGCCAGCCTGCCGCCGTCCTTGGAAAGCCCGGTGCCCTGCCGACGAACTCCGGTTCTCCATCCTTTCCGGCTCGTACGAAGTAACCGTTATAAATATTCTGTCCCATAAAATCAAGCGGCTGATGAATAAGCTCCATATCCTCTTTGGTAATATCCGGAAGGTATTTTTTGAATTTTTTAAGCCCTTCCTCAGGATAATGTCCCAAAAATACCGGGTCGGAGAACCATGCTACATTCCATGTCCAGTTGTCCAATGGATTATAGAAACCGAAATACACCTTCCTTGCCGCCTCGATATCCTCCGGCGAATCAGTATAAGGATATGCGACCCCACCTGTAGGGGCATAGCCTACCTTGATTGGTCTTCCTGCATATTTTCTTAAATTGATGACAGCCTGCCCATGAGCCTTTAACAGATTATGCGCAATCTGGAATGTGTCCGTAACAGTGTGCTTGATACCCGGTGCATGCACGGCACTGAGGTGTCCAAGTCCGACAACACACTGCGGCTCATTTATCGTTATAAAGTAATCGCACAAATCCGCAAAATTCTCGGCTACCACCTTGGCATACTCACCAAACCATTCCACAATCTGAGGATTGAGCCATCCGCCCCTTACCTGAAGCGCCTGCGGAAGCTCCCAATGAAACATGGTAATGTATGGGGTGATTCCGTTCTCCTTCATTGTGACAATCATATCACGGTACATGGCTATCGCCTTTTCATTTACCCTGCCTGTTCCCTCAGGAAGTATCCTCGCCCAGTTCATCGAAAAACGGTATGCCTTTATACCCAGTTGTCTCATAAGTGTATAGTCTTCTTTATACCTATGCATATGGTCACATGCTGTGTACGCATTCTGGTTCTCATGAATATGTCCTTCCTCAGTAAACACGTCCCACACACATTTACCTCTTCCGTCCTCCGGGTCTGTGCCCTCAACCTGATAGGCGCTGCTCGCAACGCCCCACACGAAATCGTCCCTGAACATAGTTTTCTCCTTTTTCTATATTATTCCTATTTTTTGTGTTCGTATTTATAATCTAATCATTTAGCGTTTAAATTTTTTACGTTTCAAGTAAGCGTAATCAGACTATATGCCTCAATATCTGAATATCTCATACAGTCTTATAGCTATTTGTCCCATTGCTCCTAGCGTCCGCTTGCGATAACCGACACAAGATAGAACTCCGAGGCATCAGCTTCACTTGCCTTTACAAGCTTAATCTGCACCGTGTGTTCCTTATTCCCACCATGCTCTAACAGCGTGTACAGCTCAAGCTTATCTCCCCAGGTCTCATCGAAATTAGCATCAAGTGTCACCGCATTCGCCTCATCGCCGTCAATAACTGCGACCGCAACAGGTGCAGGCTTATGTATTGTCTTTCTAAACTGTACAGCTATGCAGCTTCCCTTTACCTTGAAAGTAATGCACGCTCCGTTCTCGGAAGCAGTATAACCCTTCTTAAAGCAGTCCGTGATATCCCTCTGCTCAGACATATCAGCCTTAAAGCCGTCAAGCTCCGGGGTTGAGTTATAATTCCGGTATCTTACCGAATCCTCGTAGGCATTGGCTGTCAATGGCTCCGGGAGCAGAGCGGCAGCTCCGGCATCAGGCTGCGCTGCAGCTCTCTGTGATTTTGCCGTCTCGTATTCTGCCTTTACCGTATTTTTTATCTGCTCAAGCCTTTTTGTAATAACCATGCTGACAAGTTCATGCCCACAGTCATTAGGGTGAAGGTCATCCGGGGTAATTCTTCTGTTGTCAAATCTACAATTCAAAAGAGCCTTATACAGCGTGCTCTGCATGCTCACCGACGGAATATTGTAGTGTCTTGCAATTCTTGAATGTACAAGCTCTGCGCTGGCTCCATTATTATAGCACACATTGTGGACAAGCATAAGTGCGGGATGTGATTTGGACGAAAGGATTTTTCTCACAAGTCCTTCATAAGTCTCCTCGAAATGCCCGGTGCTCTCATCATTTACCGAAAATTCCGCTATCACAAAATCAGGCTCCGCATCAAGCAGGTCATCCTGTACCCTGGCAACGCCGAACTGTGACGTAGTTCCGCCTATGCCTGCATTGACATACTTAAATTCTGCCTGTGGGAATGTCCTCACCCACCATTCATACACAAGATATGCATAGCATTTCTGCGGTGTGGATGACAGGCTTCCCTGTGTTATCGAACCGCCGATAAATCCTATCGTGAGCTTCTCCCCCGCCTCTGCTCTCTTCATCACATCCTTTATATTCCAGATGTATCCCGGATTGGCAACCCCTTGCCCAAAATCTATATATTTTGCCAGTTCATTCATGCTACCGTTCTCCTTATTATAATTATGTTTTTATAATTATGAATCAGGTAATTGCGAAATTCATTCTTGCCGGTAAACAGTTGTGCAAAACAGTACGCTGCCGGACCCTTTTGAACGTCGTAATAGTTCGGCTGTGTCGAACTGATGTGTCCGAAATGGTACTAGCAAAATTGCACAACCTACAGTTATCGCACACCGAATTTCGCAATTACCAGCCATTAATATTTGCTTTCTTCTGTTTACATAATCCTCTGTATATATGCTGCCAGCTCCTCAGACATTTCCTGTGCCTCAGGTATTCTGATATGTCCCGGAGTTCCTGCACCATTCCTCTTATAAAGGAAATGATGAACCCTGCCGGAGGCTATCCTCCTGCACACATCATCTATCGCCCTGTCCCATGCCGCGTCATGCATGAGGATGGTCGTAGCAAGGACTATCTTAGCTTCCGGATATAGCTGCATGAGCCTTCTTATAAGCCATTCATAGCGCTCCCGCCATCTTTTTGCCTTGACTCCATCGTAATCTGCCGGCATATAGTTGTCGGGGTGTGCGTCATTCTGCCCTATGGCAACCACAACCACATCCGGTGTATATCTGCTGAAATCCCATTGCTTTACCTCTCCAAGGCCGGGAAAATACTGTATCTTGTCATAGCATGACTCCACACCAAGATACCCAGGTGCCCCGAAATAGCCGGTACCGTCAAGAAGCGCTATTCCGCCCTGAGAAATGTTATGAAGCTTCGCGTTGAGCTTCCGTGCCGTCATCCATGCGTATGAGTACCAGCTATTGGAAAATTCCCCATTATGCACAGGGTCAGCCTTTCCCACATAATCAACTGCCTCCGACACCTCGCCGCAGGAAACGCTGTCACCATAGACTTCTAGCTTTAATCTCTTGTTCTTCTCAGCCTCATTTGTCGCAAGCTCTGCCCCATCCTCAAGCTCAAATCCATGAATTGTCACATAGTCGGCTGAGTCCTGTCGCTTGAAGAAAATTACCTCATGCCAGACTTCACCTTTATCATGGTCATCAGCCGCCATGTCCTGCTTCTTAGTATTATTATCTCCATAAATAATATACTCATGCTCCTCATTGTCCTCATACAGCAGCAACGCTGTCTGAACACCATCAATAACGCAGCCCATCCTGTTGCTCCAGCATGAGCGCTTGTTGGTGAGCTTTACCTTCAGAAGATTTCCCGTGAATCTGAAGGTCACATAGCTTGAGGGATACACCATGACAGGTGCATCCGGATTGTCAAAATCTATACGCCCGCAATAGATTAACCGCGGATCCGATGGACTTATAAACATATATCGTACCTCTTCTTTAATGCAATTTTATTGCTTAAATTATCCCAACAGCTCCATATTCTTAGCGATAAGCTCACATCTCTGCTTTACGCAGTCCGGGGAACGAAGCGGATCCTGTGGTGTGTTGAATACATAATCAACAAGCTTATCAACTGTGGTGGCTGCGACATGAAGTCTTGTATCCGATGAAGCGTAGTAGATGAATACCTCGTTCTTGTCATTGACAATTGCTCCATTGGTGAACACGACATTGCTAACATCGCCGACCCTCTCATCACCTCTAGGTCCGATGAGAAGTCCTGACGGCTCCGCGATTACCTTGGCAGGGTCCTTAAGGTCTGTCGCAAAGGCATATATTACATAGCGAAGTCCGGCTGCGGTATTTCTGACACCATGTGCAATGTGAATCCAGCCACGGTCTGTCTTGATTGGTGTTGCACCTGCTCCGTTCTTTACCTCTGTGATTGTGTGGTACTTTCTTATGCTCGTCATCCTCTCCTCATCGATGACCGCATGTGTTATATCATCGCAGAGTCCGAAGCCGATTCCTCCGCCGCTTCCTGTCTCAATGAAATCATCCATAGGTCTTGTGTAGAACGCATACCTGCCGTCAACAAATTCAGGATGAAGCACAACATTTCTCTGCTGCGGTGAATGGAGGGTTGTGAGATTGTCAAGTCTCTCCCAGGTCTTTAAATCCTTGGTTCTCACAATTCCGGCTGCTGCCACTGCTGCAGAAAGGTCATTAGAGCCTGTGTCCTTGCTCTCCGAACAGAACACACCGTAAATATATCCGTCCTCATGCTGTGTAAGTCTCATGTCATACACATTAGTCTCCTCCGCGCATGTATCAGGAAGCACTACCGGGTAATCCCAGAATCGGAAGCCATCCACACCATTGTCGCTCTCTGCCACACCGAAGAAGGACTTTCTGTCATTTCCCTCTATACGCGCAATGAGATAGTACTTGCCGTTTAACATGATTGCTCCTGAATTCATAACCGCATTTATGCCAAGGCGCTCCATAAAGTAAGGATTGGTCTCCTTGTTCAAATCATATCTCCACTCAATCGGTGTATGCTCCCTTGTGAGCACAGGATACTCATATCTGTCATATATTCCATTGTAAAAATCGCTCTTATTATTCTTCCTCGCAAGCAAAGCCTCCTGCTTCGCCTTCTCAACATAATATCTCTCATGTATCATATCGGTTACTCTCCTTTTTACCCTATTCTCTTCATAACTTCCATACACATTCTTCCATTGTGGTACGGGCACTTCCACGGCTCCACAATCGGTCTGCCCTCCTGCGGCGTGCCATCCTCGTTGGTTGCCCAGAACCACTCTGAGCCCGGTCTTCTGTCAATCTGGCATGACTGGATGAACTCCCACTCCGAAAGTGCAGCATCCCTGTATTCATCTGCAGCCGGATTTTTTTCGTAGGCATTCAGGAAACCTATGACTGTCTCAGCCTGAACCCACCATACTCTTGTGGTGTTCACCACACCGCGCTCGCACTCATTCGCAAGCGAATTGCCGTTAAATGCCTCCTCGTAGACATGTCCGGCAAGTGCCTTGGTGATTGGTGTGAGCTTGTCATACAGCTTCTTATATACGCCGTCTGTTATGCCCTGACGCTTCTCCTGCATTCCGATTATCTCAATGCCTCTGTCAATCAGCCATGAAGTCTCAATATCATGTCCGTATGAATGAAGGTCAATGAGTGTATTGTAGTCCATGTCGAAAAATACTTCCTGACGCTTCTTCTTTGGATTATACATTTTGTCCGCAAAGAGATTTAATATATCGTAGAGCCTGCCCTTGACCTCCTCATCCGCGGTCACGCGGTACAGCTCTGTGTATGCCTCAAAAACATGCAGCAGTGTGTTCATCGTTCTGCCCGCCATAACTCCGTTCTCAGACAGCTTCTCATTGCTCGCCGGCTTGAAATCGCGTGTGAACGCCTCAAGATAGCCTTCCTCGTCGCGGCATTTTGTCTCAATCACATGGTATAATTCATAGGCAAGCTTAAGTGCCTCCTCATCCCCCGCTGCCTCATAGTAGGATGAGAGCGCATAGATTGCAAATGCCTGATTGTATGTATGCTTCGTTGTGTCAAGCGGCTTGCCGTCATAGGTAACCGACCAGAATATTCCGCCGTACTCCCTGTCCATACATTTATCCCTCATAAATGTATACGCATGCTCAGCCTCTTTAAGAAGACTATTGTCCTTTAAAAGTGTGTATGCATTTGCAAAAAACCATGTGATTCTGCTGTTTAAAATGCAGCCCTTCCCGGCATTTCTGTCAAGCTTCAAATCATACGAAAGCCAGCCATAGTAGCCGCCGTTCTCATCATCAAGAAGACTCTTCCAGAATGGAATGATTCTCATTGTGAGCTCCCTTGTAATCTCTTCCTTCATAACATTAAGCTCAGCATCCGGCTTGATAGTACCGACACCGGGTGTGACAATTGTATTGTTCATTTTTTTATCCCCTTTCCATTTAATAAGCTGTTGTTATAAGTATTTTTGCCACAACACTTTTTATAATATTTTATATTGCACTATGCCTCAGCAAAATGCTCAACCTGTCTGATAATTATTCAACTCTTTTTGAGCGCAGCCACACTATCTTTAATCACAAGCTGCCCTTCCACGATATACACTCTGTGCCGGTACTCCTCACCTGCAATTTTTTTTATAAGAGTATGTACAGCCCTTCGCGCCATCTCCTTTATATCCACCTCGTAGGTTGTTATCTCGACGTCGCATATTCCGGGATAGATAAAATTATCATAGCCGACCACCGATACATCCTGCGGCACCCTGAGTCCGCGCACTTCAAGAGCCTTGATAAGAAAGCTCGCCGCAATATCGCAGTTGCACACAAATGCTGTCGGGAGCTGCCCCGGAAGGCGGATGTAATTTTCGGGGTCTATGCTTCCGTGCTCTCTCTCCCTGTCCTCGATTATCCATTCCTGTCTTACCTCACTGCCATGCTCCATCATCGCCCTTAAGTATCCCATATATCTGTCGGTGATTGAGCCTGTCGCAAGCACCGTGCCCACATAGCCTATCCGGGTATGCCCCATCTCAAAAAGATAGTTGGTAAGCCTGTATGCACCATAGTAGCTGTCCGATATCACCGCATCAGCCTCTTTTTTGTTATCACAGAAATCAAGATATATCATGGGAAGACTGCAGTTTTCATTAAGAAAATCAAGATATTCCCAGCTAAGCCGTCCCATAACAATGATTCCGTCAGCTCGGTTATCCGCCACAAGCTTCGGCAGTATATTATTCTTCTCCGTCTCCATGCTGACAGGCTCCATGACAGCAAAGCACTCTCTTGCAATGGCCCGCCCGGTTATCTGCTTATACATCTGCAGATAAAAGGAATCGTATTTATCAATATATCTCTCTCCGACAAGCACTCCAAGTGTGTAGCTTCTGTTCTTCGCCTCCCGCGGCTCCTTAGACGGCGGCACATAGCCCATGCTGTCGGCAAGCTCCTCAATCTGTTTTCTGAGCGTATCACTGACTCCCTTCTGACCCGATAGAGCCTTTGAGACCGTCACAGTGCTCACTCCCAGCCTTGCTCCGATGTCCGCAAGACGCACTGATTTTTTCACGCGTGTACCTCCCTCCTAATTATCAGAATCAGATAGGCAATTGCGAAACCCAGTGTGTAATTATCATACGTTGTGTAATTTTACTAGTACACAACTGTTTACTGGCAAATTTGGGTTCCGCAATTATCCAAATCAACAAAAATGCATATATAGCACAATTTTTATCCCATATTTCAGCTTATTCCGCCACAAGGTGTATAAGCGTGCTCTTGAAATCTCCCCACATACCGGGCATTCTCAGTCCGGCACTCATAAGAGTATCGCCATAAAGCATCTGAACCTGATTTTCTCCATCAGAGCCGGAATTATTATTTTCATCCGCTCCTTCGTAAAGCACCTTGTATTTTTTATCCGGTGCAAGTCCGGCAAGCTTAATCATCCTGCTCTTGAAATTCGGTCTGTTAAGAACCTGTACATAGGTCAAAAGTGCTTCCCTCTTGTCCTTGGAAACAACCATATAGCAGTCATAAATATTGTTTTCCTGATATGACGCAAGTCTGTAGTAGTCACCGTTTCTCACAAGGTCATTGTACCTGTGGTAGGCCGCAATCTGACCCGGAATAGCGTCCCTGTCCTCCTGCGGTATTCTTGTTATGTCAAGCTCATAACCGAAGGTGCCGCACAGTGCCACATCCCCTCTGGTCTTGAACGGTGTCACCCTTCCGACAGTATGGTTCGGACAGTCGGACACATGTGCACCCATAGCCGAAAGAGGATATATAAGTGCCGTTCCCTCCTGTATCGCAAGTCTCTCTATGGCATCCGTGTCATCGGAGCACCATATCTGCGGGCTGTAGTAGAGCATTCCCGCGTCGAATCTTGCCCCGCCGCCCGAGCAGTTCTCAAGCAGAAGATCAGGAAATTCCTTGGTAAGCCTCTCCTGAAGCTCATACACGGCAAGCATGTATCTGTGCTCTAGCTCACCCTGTCTGTCCTCAGGAAGATAATTGCTGTGAAGGTCGGTGTGCTCGCGGTTCATATCCCACTTCACATACTCAATGTTGGCACTGCGCAGTATTCCCGCAACCGCCTCATAGCAGTAATCGACAACCTCCGGTCTTGACAAATCAAGCACATACTGGTTTCTTGAACGGCATGCCTCGCGTCCCGGTATGGCGATAGCCCAGTCCGGGTGCTCCCGATAGAGCTTCGACTCCGGGGAAATCATCTCCGGCTCAAACCATATTCCGAACTTCAGACCGATTTTATTCACCTCATCCACAAGATGCTTAAGACCACCCTGAAGCTTCTCCTCATTCACATACCAGTCACCAAGGCTTGTGTTGTCATCATTTCTGTGACCGAACCAGCCGTCATCCATGACAAGCATCTCTATGCCGCTCTTTTTTGCCTCGCGTGCGATAGCTAAGAGCTTTTCCGTATCAAAATTAAAATATGTAGCCTCCCAGTTATTTATAAGGATAGGACGCTTCTTATCCTTGTACGGGCTTCTTATAAGATGTCCTCTGTAAAGGTCATGAAGATTTCGTGTCATTGCTCCAAGGCCTGCCGCCGAATATGTCATCACAACCTCCGGTGTCTGAAGCTCCTCACCCGGCTCAAGCTTCCACTCAAAGTTCTCAGGATGAATACCCATAAGGATTCTCAGACTGTCGAACTGATTCTTCTCAACCTGTGCAAGGAAGTTTCCCGAATACACGAAGCTGAAGCCATACACATGTCCTGTGTCCTGCGATGAGCCATTGTCAACAAGCGCAATAAAAGGGTGCTCCTGATGTGATGATTTGCCCTTGATTGAGCCGACGCTCTGCTTGCCGTAGCCTATTTTCCTAAACTCCATCCGGCGCTCTCTCGCCCATGAGCCATGAAGCGAAAGCAGCTCGTAGCCCTCATCCGGCAGGTCAATCGCCGCCGACATAACCTTGGTTATGAAAATATTCTTATCCGAATTATTTTTTAACTTAACACTTCTTGTTATTACATCCTGTTCAGGGAAAACGCTGTAGCCCAGTGTCGCCGCAAGTCCGATACATGGGTCGACCGCTTTAATCTCGAGTGTGTATACCTTGCTGTCATCGTTGCCACAGGCACTTTCATCCAGTGCCTTCACTTCACCCGATGTGAACGTAGCCGGAAGTCCCTTAAGCCCCGGCTTGCCCTCATATATTCTGTGTCCCTCATACACAAGGCTCACCGCACGGCTGTTGTCCTCACAGCGCACCGATATGGCACCCTCCCTGTAATCTCCCACATTATTTCCCGGATACTCCGTCGGAAAAGCATCAAAAAACGAACCCCTGTCCCTGTTGTTCTTAGACGGTACGAATGGATTCTCGTCCGTCCTCAACAGATATCTGACATCCGTATCGCTTATCCTGTCACCATAGTATGCGTGACCGATGAAGCCCTCATCATCCACCACCGAAATCACATAGCTGCTCTTCTTCGTGTCCAGCTTAAAAGAACGCGATTTCTCATCAAAAAAAATACCCATAACAACCTCCTCCAAAATAACTGTTGTTATGGGTATTATATTATATTTAAGTTAATCGGTAAATTAAATTTAGCTAATTTAGCTTAATTATTTAACATAAATAAACTGTAAAACTTGGCTTTCCTTCTCCCAGATGACGGCATATCTCACCGTTCATCCATAGTCGAATGTTGATGTTTTTTGACCATATTTTACTTTTATCTTTTAATTTTAATAAGTGCAGTTGGCGATTTAGGTTTGCCATCCCTATATATATCCCCTGATTCCATGAGCGGATTTATAACCTCATTCAAGAATTGGCTTCTGCTTCGGTAGTTAAGAGACGTTTGCAGCTCCTTTATAGGCTTTGGACCTTCCATCTTAAGAATAGCCATAACTTTTTCTCCAGCAGTAAGTCCTTCCAAATCCAGTTCTATAGCTTCATCCCTATATAACCTGTCATATAATCTCAAATTCAAAAATCCAGGATATATAGATACTACCGGTTGAATTTCATCAGGACTGAATTTATAAGATTCAATCATGGTTTGAAAACCGGTTCCACCTCTCTCCATCAGATTTGCCACATCCAGACAAGCTGCTATGATGGCATTTCGTCTGATAGACGGTATTGAACCTGCTGGATATGCATTGTAATCTTTAGGCAGCAGCCATGAACCAGGCGAAACTATTTCAATTCTGTCTGAGTATATGTCAACATCAATCTGCGTTCCCGAAATAGAATAATCCCTATGTGCAATGGCATTTACCAATGCTTCTCTTACAGCTTCCTTAGGATAAGACCTGATTTCGTCCCGTCCTCCATTTTCTGTTTTTACCCAGCCTGTTTTGGTATTTCGCTCAATAAAGTTTAATGCATTTGTAAAAACATTTGCAATAGAGCCTCTTAATCTGCTGCTATCCAAAACAATACCTGTCTTGTTTTTACCTTTCCACAAACGGCAGCATAGCATTGTATCATCTTCATTATAGTTGTCTGAAAACATTATAAATCCCGATTTCGCATACCCATCTTTAGAAACAATTTCCTCGTTCTGCAATTCCTTCATTGTTGGAGCGGATTTATCCTGTCTGTATTCCTTGCAAAGATTAAGGTATTCTGACCATAGATTATCAGTATATGCCACTTCGCTTGTCTCATTATCTATACCATATTTTCTCTTTGAAAGTGAGATAATTTCTTCCGGTGTTGCTGGAGTTGCATTCCCATCACCCTTTATAAAAACTGTTTCATTGTAATCTCCCTCTCTATATCTTATTACAGAGTCTGCAGGAGCAACTTTAACAGCTAATACAAAATGTTCTGCATTATAATCCACACTTCTCATCATATATGAAATCTTAATGTGTGGGAATATATGTCTATCATTGATCCTTGAAATTAATAGTTTTGTTTTATCGACTTCTTCAAGATCAATTCCAAAAGCTTCTCCATCGTTTGATACACCTACAAACAAGGTTCCTCCCTTATCATTTGCATATCCAATAAGAGTTTTTGCCCATTTAATAGGATTATCCTGATTTAATACTGCTTTATATTCACAACTTGTATCTTCTGTAATAACATCTGGATATAATTCTCTGATTTTCATGAATCTCCTCCATTAATAATGTTCTTGACATAACTATATCAAACATTACTAAACATTACAACAACATTACTAATACATTATAAGCCAAAAATCACCCACATTTCCGCCTATAATAAAGTAAGATGAGGCTCTGAAATAATATATGACATTATACAAACATTATTACGACATTACTTAAATATTATTCACTTAATTTTTTTGAGCTTAAGTTACCATACTTCATTTTTATTACAATAGCTGCATTGCTCCCGATTTCTTCTCCGTGCAGCTTTCTTAGCTTAATTATTTAACATAAATAAACTGTAAAACTTGGCTTTCATTTCCATAAGTTCATCGAACGTGCCGTATTCCACAATCTGCCCCTTATGCATAACTATTATTCCGTCATACTGCCTCAAAATATTCTCCACAAGCTTATGTGTAATCACTATTGCCATCATATTATTCTGAGCAAGCACAGTATTTTCAATCCTGGCGGCAACCGCATTGTCGAGGCTTGATGTCGCTTCATCAAGTATAAGTACCTCAGACTTTTTGAGCAGTGCTCTGGCAATCGCTATTCTCTGCTGCTCGCCTCCCGACAGATTTTTTCCATTCTCGCCAACCCTCTGTTCAAGACCGAGCGGGTTATTTTTTACAACCTCCTCCAGACCTGCCTTTTTTATAACCTCTGAGAGCTCATCGTCACCGTAGTCCTGATACATCGTGATATTGTTTTTCAGACTATCATCGAACATAAAAACCTTCTGGTGTATCATTGCAAGCCTGCCATACAGAGCTTTCTTTGGAATCGCCCTGATATCCACAGCATCACAATATATGCTTCCGGTGTAGTCATTATAATACTGCATTATAAGTTTTATAAGCGTTGACTTGCCGGAACCGCTCCCACCGACAATGGCATATTTTCTGCCCTTCTCAAATATAAAATTGATATTATTCAGGACATTATGCCCTTCATTATATGCGAATGAGACATTTCTTACACTTATGGCGTCAAATGTCCCCATATCGTAATCCGAACTTTCCTGCTCATCTGTATTTTTCAGTAGTGTTTCTATTCTCCCACGTATTTTTCTTGTTCCCCTCAGAGATAGCAATGCACTCGTTGCCTCCCTCGCCTGATTATTTACCGTATGCCCAAGGTCAAGCGCACCCATCGCAAGTGCGAGAGTTATGCTGCCCTTAGTTATAAGATATGCTGCAATGATATACTGGATTATAATAATCAAATATGTAATAAGTATCACAAAACAGGAAAACATATCATTTACCGAACGATATTTATACTTCTTCTGTTCCATGGATGCAAGTGTTCTGTCATGTACACTTTTGATTATTTTTTCTGCACTGAAGCTTTTTATCACCTCGTATCCGGCAAAAATATCCTTAATTTTTACATTGTATGCTGACATTGCCTGCATATAAGAATCCGTTGCATCGGAGGTGTATTTCCCAAACAGTGCCGGAACCGCAATAGTGGCAGCCGCTGTGACAATAATTACTATCGCCATCTGTGCCGAATAGAAAAACAGACCTGCTGCCGATATTACCGTCAGAATGATTGTCTCAAGCATATACGGCATCATTGACAAATAATTTCTCTCTGCCTTTTCAAGCTCGTTATTCATGACCGAGATATATTCTGCTGTATTTTTCTCGCCAAAATCTTTAAAATCCTTTGACATAATTCCTGAAAAGACATCAGTTCTTATCTGCGAATCAGTCTTTTTCAGAAAAAAACGCAGTACATACTTCTGAAAGCCCTGTGTTAAAAAGAAAAATGCCAGCGTAACTGCTCCTAATGGAATCAGCCTTATAATGCTGTCCATACTGCTCTCTCCGACTGCCGCAAAGACGCAGGATATAAAATACGATATTGCGACTACCGCAAGTGCCTGAATGATATCCGCCAGAATAAGCATTGAAAACCACAGCTTATTTCTGTGAAAATAAGAGTTTATTGATATATTTTTCGATTTGCTCATGATAAATTCCCTTCAATTTTGTTCAAACGCTTTGACAAGCATTACCTTATCACGCTTCGCTAAAATCTACCATGGCAAATATGGAAACTTCAACTAATAATCAAGACTCACATCTCTCAGATTATATTTATTGCATAAGTCTCTGATTGCTTTAATTCTCTTTCTATCATCATATGTGCATGCGAGTGCATAGGAATATTCCAGTAGTTCGACACATTCTGTTTCCTTAAATATAATATTTTTATCACCTCTCTCAAGAACATTCTGCACGTATAAATACAGCAGACGCGAAAGCCACTCAGCCTCATAAAGCTTTACTGACAGCTTAATCGCTTCCATAAACTTCTCGCCTGCTAACTTAAACCTGCCAATCTCCCTGAGCAGCTCTCCTTCCTGCATAGCTCTTATAATGCTTGCTATCTCACAATCATAAGGCATCGGATTGATATATGAAGTTTTGACCACTGAGCCATATATTACAGACCTGTCGCAATCCCCTCTGCTCTCACGATAAAATACCAAATTGTCAATAATTCCCCACTCATTTTCAAACACCAACACTCCATCCCTGTTTTTTCTCAGAACTTCTGCCTGCCTTAGTGCCTCGTCAAGTGCTTCTGTTTCCGGTATATCCGGCATTGGGGTAAGTCTGGCAAACTCACTTCGTTTTAAAGCGTAGGATATCTTTTTTAACTTTTGTGACAGCCCATCATCAAAGGTATCTTTAGTGCACAGCGAATATTTATCACAAGGAAGCTGCAGCCTTTCAAGCAGTTTTATCCTCAGCTCATCGCTCAGAGCATGCCTGTTATTTTCGAGCCTTGATATCGTGGTGACATCGCATATTCCATCCGCAAGCTCCTCCTGCGTCATATTGTTCATTATTCGCCTTTTGCGGATAACAGCATTTACATTGACGGCATACTCCTCCGAATATCGCGGAAAATAATCCTCCGCTGCCCCTACGTCGAACCTTTTATTCATTCTGTGTAACACTGACAACCTTTTTCTTGTATCAGACACGTCCTCGCCGAGGGCTTCCCTGCACATCGCAATTCCTTCTATAAGTTCTGTCATAAAAGTCCACTTTTCCCTGCCTGCAATACACATATATGTCTTTTCGCCCACTTCAAGTGCCCTATTATATTGTCCATAATCAATGTAGTATTTCATCAGCCGGTATCCGACATATCCGTACAGCCTCTCACGCTCACTCTGCTCATATCTGCCGCTGTCAAGGCAATCCAGTATATCACCATATAATTTGGCAGCCCTGTCCTTCTGCCCTGACTGCTCAATGCAGTTTACATACTGCTGTACAAGCAGCATTTCCAACCTGCTCAGATAATACCCGGCAATATTGTCTATATCAAACTCAGGATATGTACACCTTATCCCCTCCATCAGCTTATCCTTGCACGCCGACACAGAACTTCCTGTTTTCTGCATCAGCTCACACTCTGCAAGGCAAAGATACTGCATATGTATGTTATTTTTTGTTGCCTTTCTATACGCCGCTATCTGTTCCCTTGCATCACTGTACCTGCCCTCATCAATACAGCAGCATATTCTTATTCTTGCAAGCAGCCGTTCATACTCATCGCAATCTAAATACGCGGTAAACCTTTCCGTATTTTTTCCAAGTCTTTCATACAGACTGTCAAAAAGAAGTTTTTCCGCACTTCTTACCCCACTCTCAATTCTTGCAAGCTGTGCGGTAGAACACAAGCCCTGTGCAAGCTCGGCAAGCTTGATATTCTGAGTATTTCTCACATCTCCTATAAATTTTCCTGAATAAAACATTTTCATTATCCCCTGTAAAGCAAATTTGGTACTGCATAAGGCAGTACCAAATTCAAATTCTCCTATGGCTATGTCAAGCGGATATTCACAATCCGCTTTGCTGCTTGCTCATAACACTATTAGCAGCTATTCGCATCACAAGTAAGTCTCCCCCACTTACTGCTCTACGCAATAGAAGTGGGGACTTACTTGATAGTGTTAAATAGCTTTTCGATAATATTCTCCCTCTCACTGTCAAGATACTCCTGCGTGAAATGTGCTTCATCCCCAAATGCGCTCTCCGGGTAATAGTCTATGCCATCAATATAATCTCCGAGCAGTCCGGTCAGCCCATTATCCTCAATCTGCTTTTCAAAATCAGCCCATTCATGGTTATCCTGCGTGTCAGGAAGCGGAGCCGCAAGCACCTTAAGCTTCACGCCATGACTGTCACACAGCTCCTTAATCTTTGGAAGATACTTTATGGTGAGGTCGCTCAGGTGCTTCTCATCGCGCACCTCAAGCTGCTGCTCAAGCACATTGTTGAGGTACACATCCATATAGTAGGCATTATTCTCGATAAAGCTCTTCACAATATCATTTGTCGCATACAGCTTCCCGAATCTGTCCTCGATGTACTGCCTCATATCCTCATCTATATACTGCTTATAGGTATCATTGTAAAACGGAACAATAAAATACTGGAATGAAAAGTTGAACCACAGCGGATTGGCAAGGCTCTGCGGTCTGACAATATAGTAGACCTCCTCAGTCTGCGGGTTGTTCTCCAGATAACGGTTAAGCAGAATATAATTTCCGAGCACCGTTATCGCCTGATTGGTCGCAAGGTAGCAGACCTCATCCGTCTCATCCTGATAATCCGGTGAAAAAATAAGTCTCGCCACGCTGTCACCGATAATGACCTTCGTGTACTCCGTATTCGTCTCCGCCATATCAAGTGCATAATACAGCTCCGGTCCGAAGCTTGACGGACTGTTCTTACCCCTTATATACTGCACCGCAAAATAGCCGCCCAGGGACACCCCGGCAAGCAGCACAAACACCACAACACTCACTATGAATTTTACAAAAGCCGTTCTATTCTCTCTCATACCATTCCCTTACCAAATCTTAATCTACTATACAAACACCGAATATCTCACATAACTTACCATGACGCCAAAAAAACAACCTCACCGTCAAAACAGGCTCAACAACTTCGCCGTGTATAATGAGTTATATTTATATATATCGCGACTTTGGGAGAAGCATAGTTGTTCTTAGGACTCTGTTCAAAACCTAGCCAGAACCGGCACGGAGGCCGGTTCAGAAGCAATGCATACACGGAAGTATGCCGGCTTCGGTGGCGGATGTTGCAGCAAAACTTATCAGAGTCCTTAGAACACCTTGCTTCGTACAATGGAGCCGATATATATAAATATAACTCATTATACACCCGCAACACCTCAATGCCTGTTTTGCCCTTGAAGCGCAGTATTAAAACTCAAAGTACACGAACGAGCTGCTGTCCGCTCCATACTGCATGAACCATATCACCATCAAATCGACCACCGCAACATATACAATCCATCTTACCACCTTCGGCAGTCTGTTAAAGCGCTCAAAAATCGTGCTGCCCTGCTGCATGGCGATATACGCAGCCAGGTCATAGACAAACAACATACCTGTCACAAGCACAAGATGGAGCATCATGCCGCTGTTGATTCCAAGCGACTGCAGACCACCCTTAAGATATGACACAGGCGATGTGATTCCATGCCACATATTAGTGAGCACATACAACGCGTCACTGACGCTGTCCGCCTCAAAAAATACCCACGCTACCGTCGCAAATATAAATACAAGCACGATACTTACAATACGCGCCGCACCCTTCTTTCTGTAGGCTTTGTCCTTCGGGTCGCGCCCGCGAAGCCTTGCCCATGCATTGTGTGCGAAGGTTTCAAGCACCTGAACTGCCCCGTGGAGTGCTCCCCACACGATGAAGGTGAGATTGGCTCCATGCCAGAGCCCGCTCACCATAAAGGTTATCATTATATTGAGTGCATACCTCAGTTTCCCGACACGGCTTCCGCCGAGTGGTATATAGATATAATCGCGAAACCATGAGGACAATGAGATATGCCATCTGCCCCAGAATTCCTTCACGGAAGCCGAGAAATACGGATACTCGAAGTTCCTGGCACCTTCATAGCCAAGTAACTGTGCCGCACCATTGGCGATATCGGAATACCCCGCAAAATCGCAGTATATCTGTATTGAGAAAAGAAACGCCGCTGTCATAAGAGCGAAGCCATCGTACGCTGTGACATTTGAGAACACCTTGGTCACATAACCGGAAAGTAAATCAGCCACTATCATCTTCTTGAAAAATCCGACACCCATTAGCTTTAGCGCATTTGAAGCCTTCTCATACGAAAAACCTGCATACTTGAAAAAGCCATTTTTATTTGATGCTTTTTCTGTTCCGGCAGCCATGCTTTTCTTTGCGACACTGCTTTTCTCTGCAGCAATTTTTTCCATGCAATTTTCTTGTGACACTTCATCACTCTGCGACAAAGCTTCGTGCTCAAGCTTCTCGAAAAAATGCGCCGGTCTCTCAATAGGTCCTGAGGCAATCTGTGGAAAGAAGCCCACATACACAGCATATTTTGCAAAATTGCGCTGTGCCGGAAGCTTTCCCCTGTACACCTCAATCATGTAGCTTATCACCTTGAAGGTATAGAAGGATATTCCGATTGGTGCGGCAAGCTTAAGCACGGCAGGAGTGAATCCAATGCCAAATATTCCAAGCGTATCCGACAATACCTGCCCTGCAAAATTAAAGTACTTGAACACCAGAAGAAGCCCCAGCGACACTGCAAAGGGCAGTCCGAAGCACAGCTTTTTCAGGTTTCCATGGCACTTCTCCATAAAAATTGCTCCCAGATACGTTGCCACGCACACAATACACAGGAGTATGAAATTCCTTACCCCGAACCCAAGATAGAAGTAACAATTGGCGGCAAGCACCACCAGATACCTGTATCCTGCCGGAATATTCCAGTATATTAAAAATACTGCCGTCATAAAGACGGCAAAGCTTAGCGAATTAAAAAGCATATATCATACTCCCTGTTTTATATTTATCAGCCACCGGCTCAATCACATGCCGCCGGTTCCGGACCGTTCACCAATCCCTCACTTCTTTTTGCCTGAGAACAGCTTCGCCGCCGGCTTTTCAAAGAGCAGGTATACCACAGCCGTCATCACCACGAAAAGCCCAAGCTCTGCAAGCCTGTACACTGCCATAGGCATTGTGGTTGTCTCCGGGTTAAAAATACTCTTCATTATAAGTATTCCTATCGGATGTCCTAGATAGAGTGCATACGAATACTTAGAAATGAACCGCACAACCGACACACCGGCTCTGCTAAGCCTATTATCCGGAAGCCAGTCCTCAATATCCATCGTGACAAGCAGAAGTGTTGTGAACATTATTATCCAGTACAGCTTCGTGTTGCTCACATCAAGAATGAGAAAAGCCACTCCCATCATCATAAGCAGTGCAATGTACTCAAATATCTTCTTCTCCTTGACAGCAAAGTACGCCGACACACCGAAGAAGCACAGGTATATAAAGTATGCCGGATGTCTCCCCGCATACTCCGTGCCAGCATACAATATCTCAAGGAAATGTACCCATACCTGGCATGCAACAAACGCAGCCATAAGGGCAATCACCGAACGCCTGAAATTGTTGATAAACTTATACAAAAGCGGCGCAATGATATAGAATAACATTATGGTCACAATTGTTCCTGTCGTTCCAAGATAGAACCAGAACAACAGGTCACGCGGAAAGAAGGTGGTTGTGAGCGTGAAATATTTTACAAGGCTCACCACTATCTGCTTCGCCGGATACCTCTCTCCAAGCACAACCAGATAGATGAAAAAATATATGAGCACAACCCCATAATAGCTTGGCAGAATCCTCGCAAGCCTTCTCTTATAATACGAAAGCGGCGAAACATCCTTGTGCCTGTCTATCGACAGAAAAGCCGTGTACCCGGTCAACAGCAGAAATAATTCCACTCCATGTCCACCCCAGCCGAACAGCTCAAGATGTACCAGCACAATCATAACCGCCGCCACCGCACGGATAATATCAAGATTTAACAGCTTCTTATTCACAGAAGAATTATTACTATTCGGCTGCATTTTTCTTTCCCCTCATCAGATAAATATTTACATTATCGCACAACGTCCGGCGCAATTTAATTTTTCTTTTTCTTCACGTACACCGCCGATGAGTACTCAGGAAGCTTGACGGTAAGTATTCCGCAAGGCACCTCGTGACGCACAATATCACAGGAATGTCCGTCCCTCATGGTGAACATAACCTGCTCAACGTAATCGCCCTCAAGTACCTCCGCCTGCCATGCCTCAACACTTATCTCCCGCTCGCCGTCATTATTATTTACAATAACTATTACACTATTATCATTGTAAAAACGGGCGTAGGCGAGTATGTTGTAGTCCGCATATATATTCTTATAGGAACCGCGTATAAGTGCAGGGTTCTCCTTGTGTATCCTTATCATCTCCCTATGGAAATCAATAAGCTGCTCATCCTCATGTCCCCAAGGATAGCTTCTTCTGTTATCAGGGTCAGTCCAGCCACACACTCCCGCCTCGTCACCATAGTAGATTGTCGGTGCTCCCGGCCATGTCATCTGCATTACGACAGCTTCCATGAATATTCCTTTATTCACTCCATAGTTGGCTGCCTCCGCTCCCTTGCTCGCCGTTCTTCCGATAACCCTGTTGGTTCTTGTCAGGAAACGTGAGTGGTCATGGTTAGAAAGCTCGTTCATGGATATTCTCGTTGGCTGTCCGCCAAGTCTTGCCATATTATGACGCATATGCGAAATAAAATAGTTAGGATTGCCGCGGAGCGCATCGTTGCTTGAATCGCTGTGCTTCTCCATTCCCGTAAGGAAATATGTCACCGGCTCCATGAACGCGTCATAGTTCATTATAGTATCCCACTGGTCACCCTGAAGCCAGCTGTACGAATCGCCATAATTCTCGGCAAGTATAATCGCCTCCGGGTTAACCTCCTTTACCGCATTCCTGAACTTGCGCCAGAAAATATGGTTGTATTCCTGCGAAAAACCAAGGTCAGCAGCGACATCAAGTCTCCAGCCATCCACATTGTACGGAGGGGAAACCCATTTCTTTGCAATTCCAAGGATATAATCTTCAAGCTTCTTAGAACCCTCATAATTGAGCTTCGGAAGAGTATCGTGTCCCCACCAGCCAAGGTATGACTGATTGTATGGCCATGCATAGTCATCCTGGAACTTGAAAAAGTCATGATAAGGGCTCTCCTTATCCACATAAGCACCCTTGTCGAAGCCCTCGCTTCCCTCATATATTCTCTCGCGGTCAAGCCACTTATTAAAAGAGCCACAGTGGTTGAATACACCATCTATGATTACCTTGATATTTCTTCTGTGAGCCTCCTCGACAAGCTTTGCAAAGAACTCATTGCTCGCCTCAAGATTCGCATAGTCCGTTACTCTCTTCTTGTACTTGGTCGCATTGTCATTGCTTCTGGCATTATCCGGAAGCGGCTCGCCGCCATCATTTACAATAACGCCAAAATGAGGGTCAATATAGTCATAATCCTGAATATCATACTTATGGTTAGATGGTGACACAAACAACGGATTAAAGTAGATTGCATCTATTCCGAGACTCTCAAGATAATCCATCTTGTCAAGCACACCCTGTAAATCTCCACCGTAGAAATTGCGCACATCCATGGTTGCCGGATACTCATTCCAGTCGGTGATTCTGTGCACAGGCTCCCCTATATACACATACTCATTATCAACCACGTCATTGCTCTTGTCTCCGTTGTGGAAACGGTCGACATATATCTGGTATATAACAGCGCCCTTCGCCCAATCCGGTGTCTTAAAGCCCGGATTGATAACAAAATTATAGGTTGGATTGAGCTCCCTGTATGGTCCTGCCTGATTATAGTAAATGCTTGTACGTCCCACAAGCGCATGGAAATAATACTCCGTGCGCTGTGCTCCGAGCGTAAATTCAGCAATATAATAATCAAAATTCGTGTTAGTCATGAACTTCTTCATGCTGTATGCTATGCCATTAACCACAACCTCAACTCTATCCACATTGTACTTTGCAGTTCTGAACTTAAGCTTCACAGTATCACCGGCTGAAGGCTCCTCAGGGCTTCTGTACTCCTCCGTGGCATCTGCAAACATTGCACGGTCATTCAAGATAGGCTTCATATTTGAAAAATATGTGCTTCTGATTTCATTCTTTGATAATCCCGACAGATTCTTTGTAATTTTCATTAAGATACATAATCCTTTCATAACCAGACAGGCTGAGCCTCCTGCCTGATATATTATGATACACGTCCGGACATTTCCATGTCCTTTTAGTCTTACTATATATTCTATGATAGTATGGGGAATATTTCAAGAAAAATTAAGGCAAAGTAAAAAGGACAGCTCACGACGCTGTCCTTTTTGGAGAAGGTATTTCATTTCTTATGGGGTGTAGCAAAAACTATATAATGTATTGGGGGGTTACGAGTATATATTAGCATGACCTTGTAAATAAGTGTTCACAAACATGACAAAATTTGCAAAATATTTTTGTGCAGTTTGTATATGACTTTTTTCATATCATGTAAGAAGCCCCATTCGTTTTACATTTAACATAGTTCTCTAATCTGCTAATTCGCCACCTTATTACCGCTACGCCTCAAAAAGGGCATCGAACTCCTCACCGGTAATCTTTTCCTTCTCTATGAGAAGCTTGGCACAATCGTCAAGTACCCTGCGGTGCTTGACAATTATCTCTTTCGCCTTATTATAGCAATCATCAATAATATCCTTAACCTCTGCATCAATCAATGAAGCAACATTCTCGCCATAGGATTTGGTGTGTGCAAGGTCGCGCCCGATGAACACCTCATCATCATCGCTTCCGTAGTTTACAAGACCAAGCTTATCTGAGAAGCCATACTGTGTAACCATCGCTCTGGCTGTCTGTGTCGCCTGCTTGATATCCTGTGAGGCGCCTGTTGTGACATCGTCGAATACCAGCTCCTCCGCAATTCGTCCGCCAAGGCTTACGATAATATTCTGAAGCATCTTACCCTTGGTGTTGAACATCTCATCCTTGCCAGGAAGCGGCATGGTGTAACCTGCCGCACCGGTTCCGGTAGGGATAATCGAGATAGTGTGCACCGGTCCTACATCCTTAAGCTCATGGAAGAGAATAGCATGACCGGCCTCATGGTACGCTGTAATGCGCTTCTCCTCGTCTGAGATAAGGCGGCTCTTCTTCTCCTTGCCTATTCCTATCTTAATAAATGCCTGTTCTATATCTTTTCTCGAAATGAACTGCCTGTTATGCGCTGCCGCATTGATTGCAGCCTCATTCATGAGATTCTCAAGGTCTGCACCGGCAAAGCCCGCCGTTGTGCGCGCAACCGTCTCAAGGTCGACATCATCGCCCAGCTTCTTATTCCTGCTGTGAACCTCCAGAATTTCCTTACGTCCCTTGACATCAGGTCTTCCAACTACAACCTTGCGGTCAAAACGTCCCGGACGGAGAATAGCAGGGTCAAGAATATCGACCCTGTTGGTAGCCGCCATCACGATGATACCTTCATTCACACCGAAGCCGTCCATCTCCACAAGGAGCTGGTTGAGTGTCTGCTCTCTCTCATCATGTCCGCCGCCCATTCCTGTGCCTCTTCTTCTGGCAACAGCATCAATCTCATCTATAAATATTATACACGGAGCATTCTTCTTTCCGTCCTCGAAAAGGTCACGTACCCTTGAAGCGCCGACACCGACGAACATCTCAACGAAATCCGAACCGGATATTGAGAAGAACGGAACTCCCGCCTCGCCTGCCACTGCCTTGGCAAGAAGTGTCTTACCTGTTCCCGGAGGTCCCGTGAGAATTACACCCTTAGGAATTCTTGCACCTATCTCCACATACTTCTTAGGGTATTTGAGGAAATCAACTATCTCCTCAAGCTCCTCCTTCTCCTCCGCAAGACCGGCTACATCCTTGAAGGTAACGCGGTTAGGAGAGTTAGGATCTGTCATCCTTGCCCGGCTCTTTCCAAAATTCATCATCTTGGAATTGGCAGCTCCGCCACCGCCCGCTGCCTGCCTGTTTATTATGAGTGTAACCATAACCATGGCAGCCGCAATGAGTAAGAACGGAAGTATGGTAGTCACAAAAATACTCTCGCGCACAACATCATTGACAACCAGCTTAATATTTCCCTCAGCGGCGACAAGACTTGTCACATCATTTACATTGGTAACATTGAAGCGCTCAGAGCTTCTTCCGCTGTCACCGGTAAAGGTAACCTTGACTATTCCCGTAGGCACCTCGGCATTCTGGGAAATCTCAACCTTCGTCACATTTCCCGCCTGAAAATCATTTAAAAAATCACTGTAACCGTATGAGGAACTGCTCTTTCCGAATGAAGTTATGCTCATGATAAAATACATAATCACAAGTACTATCACCAGATAGATAATTCCTCCTCTGAATTGCTTATTCAACTGTTTTCCTCCTCAAATTCCACAACACCGATATATGGAAGATTTCTATATCTCTGATTATAGTCAAGTCCATAACCAACCACAAACGCATCCGGTATATTAAATCCGCAATAATCTACCTTAATACCCTTCACAACGCGTCGCTCAGGCTTATCAAGAAGTGTACAGAGCTTTACACTGGATGCCTTTCTGTCACCTAACAGCTTTATAAGATGGCTTAAGGTGCGCCCTGAGTCGATAATATCCTCAACCACGAGAACATCAAGACCCTCAACCGGTTCATCTAAATCCTTCTTAAGATTGATATGCCCTGTTGAAGCTGTTCCTTCATAGCTTGCAACCGACATGAAATCCATTGTAAGCGGAAGATTGATTCTCTTGGCAAGCTCACACATAAAAGGTGCTCCACCCTTCAATACACATACAAGATGAAGCTTCTTTCCGGCATAATCGCGTGTAATCTGCGCTCCAAGTTCATCAATTTTTCTGTCAACTTCTTCTTCGGTCAGTAAGACCCTAACTGATTCTTTCATTTGCAGCCTCCGTTTTATTTTTCTTTTTGTTTTAATTCAAGCTTAAACAGCTCCTTAGTATCCCTGTCCACAAGGAATTCCGCACAGCGTCTCACTCCTGCCGCCCACAACACCCTGTTTCCTATGGCACACAGCCATATCTCAGGTCTTTTTTCAGCGGGAAGCTTGGAATCTATAAATATTTCTTTGATTTTCTTTCTTTTTTCCCTGTGCTGCGGCTCTGCATAGCCTATTATCATGTAGTCGCCCATGGTGCGGTGACGAATAACAGGACCGTCACACTCCCTGTTTTCGGCGATATAATGTTTTATTTTACCATAATCAAAGTATTTAGTACAGTTATCATTCATTAAATTTTTATCAATTATATCATTTACCAGCCGTGAAAAGCCGCCATGCTCATCTTCATCAGTATCCGGCACAATAATGCTGCTTAACAGCTCATACTCCGGCTCAATATCACCCTGACGTGACACGGCATTGCCATACCTATTATTGCACATATTTACAAAAACAATTCCGTCATACTCACGTCTGGCAATTACTCCCTTTGGAAGGCTTATGCTCCTGCCGCTCTGCTTTTCATACAGCGCCACACAGGAGGCAGCATGCTTATCCTCAAGGTCTTTCGCTCCACACAGCTTTTTAAGGATATCATATATGACGCTCTTACAGATAACCGGATGTTCATTCACTATCTCATTTTTCACATGAATACCGGACGAATCGGAAGTGACATATATCCCTTCTGCCCTTGATGTCTGCATTTTAATATAGTCATCTATCTGAGCCATCCTCTCGGCGTATTTGCAGATATTCGACACCGTGCCCCCATTTACATGCTCTTCAAGATAAGGTATGACCCTGAGCCTTATTGCATTCCTCGCATAAGTATCCTCAAAATTCGTTTGATCCGTACAGTATGATATATTATTGTCCGAAAGCCATTTTTCAATCTCATTTTTTGAGACACACAGTAACGGCCTTATTATATCTCCCGCTGCCGGCTCCATGCCTCTTGTGCCTGCCACCGATGATCCTCTGGCGATATGGAAAAGCACTGTCTCCGCCTGGTCATTCTGGTGATGTGCCACCGCCGCAGCTCCCTTGATGCCCATCGGGAGATTATCAATATTTTCACGAAATGCACCATATCTGAGAAGCCTTCCCATTTCCTCCTCACCGCAGCCCCGCTCCTTTGCAAGCCTTGGTACATCATAGCAGTATTCCCTGTATTCTATGCCCTGCTCTTCACACAGCGCTTTACAGAAAGCAGCGTCCGAATCCGCCTCTGCACCCCTTATTCCGTGATGTACATGCACAGCCATAAGCTGCGTTCCACAGCCCTTACGTGTTTCAGTTATATATTTTTTCAGCATTAAAAGAAGGCATACGGAATCAGCTCCACCGGATAGTCCGACTACAACTCTTCCAATGCCTTCAAGCATGCAGTTTTTCTCAATATAAGCTTTTACCCTGTCATACATACTATTCACCGTTCCTTATCCTCCATATACCTGTCACAAGTACGGTCATATCATCTGCAATCTTTTCGTCATAAAAATATACTTCGCTCAGAATCCTCTCCGCAATCGCCTGCGGCATCCGTTCTTCTATCCCCTCTATAAGCTCCTTCATGTGCTTCTCTTTATCATAAAACGGAAGTGCGTCAAGCACTCCGTCGCTCATCATAATAATATAATCCCCATCCTTAAGTTCAACGCCTTCATGGTCGATAATGCTTCCGCTTATCACACCTGCCGGAAGTGATGATGCCTCCACCACACGCACCGTACCATCCCTGCTCTTTATGAAGCTCGGAACCGCACCCATTTTAAAAAAATCCGCTTTCCCCTCGTACTCATTGATACTGCACATATCAATGGTCACCGGAATACCGCTCATATCATTGTCGGCAAATGTATCATTCAGAAGTCCAAGTGCCGACTCCTCGGAAAATCCCGCGTCTAAAAAATGCTCAAGCAGCTCGATAAACCTCGTGCTGTACTCATCAGCCGTGCTGCCACAGCCCATGCCGTCCGCAAGGCTTACAATGCTTCTGCCTCCCTCTAAGTTGATGTAGGAATAATTGTCCCCCGATATCCGTGCGAAGCCCCTGCTGCAGCCGGCATGTCCAAATAAAAGGCGGTAATCCGTTCTCTCCTCAAAAATAAATTCGCCCTCGTCCTTACCTAATACCCTTCTGCTTCCCTCCGCTGCCCGGAGCCTCTTTCCAAGTATTTCTCCGATATCCTGTGCGAGCTGTCCTGCGGTTATACAGCCTCTCTTTCTCGAAAGCCGCATGACAATCTCAATTCTTCCCTTTACCGGCTGTAAATACAGTATCCCGGACACGTTTATACTTTCCGACCTTAGGTAATCATACAGCTTTCCTTTCTGTTCCTCGCTGATTATACAGTCTGCCTGTTCCTCACTGTCACCTAAAATACGCTCAAGCATAGCTGCCGTCTCTTTAAGCTGCAATGAGAGTGCTGTCCTGCCGCCATCACCATAAACATTCATCAGTCTTCGGAATGCATCCGCATACTCCCTGAGTTTTCCCTGTGAATAGAATAAATTGTCCATTCGATTCTCCCCTTAGAATCAATCCCCTTTTATTTATCGGCAGTTCTTCTGTTTCACACTCTTATTTACCGGCAGCCGCCCTGTCCGGGCAGTTATAAGTAATTTTCCTATTTCCCGCTGTTATCATTAGCCCTGAATATCAGCTCATCCTCATAGACAAGTCCAAGCTTCTCACGCGCAAATTCCTCAATAAACTGCTTGGTCGTGACATAGATAGAGCGGGTCTGCAGCTCTTCCTTGCGCTTATTCTGCTCATCTATCTGCTGCGTGAGTGCAGCAATCTGTTTATCATAAGCAGCGTTTTTGTCCGTAAGCCTGCCCGATGACCTGCTTACTACCAGACATATTATTGCCATAAGCATGATTGCAGCCACACCCGCAAGCCAGGTATAATTATGCGATATGCGCCTATTCTGCATAACAACGACGTGTTTTCCGTACTTCCTATTCTTTCGCATGACACTTTTCTGTTTTGTGTTTTTTCTTGCCATCCTTACACTCACGTACCTTTCCAAGCTTATAATAAATAATTGTAACCCCTTTCTCCATATATTTCAATATCACGGAGACAATTACCATTCCGACAACCATCCCGGCTATCGAAAACCATCTGGCTGCGCCATCATTTGCCACAAGTATCACAGCGAACATGACAAACGCAGACAAAAACCAATACAGCACATCCTCCAAAGCAACAAAAAAACCGTGATGCTTTACGAGCCTTCTAAACACCACCAGCACCCTGTATGCCGCCCCGAGCATAGCGCCACAGCACAGACACCATAAAAGGAAACGAAATTCATGCGCTATAAATTCCTTCAAAAGCAGCCCCTCTTTCACTTAAAAAGTCTGTTGAGGAATGACTCACCCTTTTTCGCTGCACTCATAACCTCCGAATAGACATAACTGTCTATCTTTCCGTCCACCTCAAGCTCGCCCTTGTCAACCGACAGCTTTCCTACATGCAGGTCATGCCCCTTTATAGTCAGCATTCCGTACTCTGTCTCTAAAAGCACCTGATTAAGGTCAAATGAAATGACGTCCGTGACACCTGTAACACTACAGCTTTTTCTGTTGTTCGATGATATTTTATGTATTTTCCCTGATACCGGAAGCTCCTCCATAACACATCCCCCTTATATATACTTCCTGCCATATCCTAAATATATTATGGGGTTTATGTAATTATGCATAAATATTTACAGAGCACCCGCTCTACAGATACTTGAACATATCCTTGGCTTCTTCCTTTTTCGTGGTCTCCACAATATCAAGAACCTCAACCTTCACATTCTTAGTACCGAACGCTATCTCAATAGTATCCCCGACCTTGACCTCGCAGGAAGCCTTAGCCGGCTTGTCATTCACAAGCACTCTCCCCGCATCGCACGCCTCATTCGCAACGGTTCTTCTCTTTATCAGTCTTGATACCTTCAAATATTTATCTAATCTCATATTATACCTCCATGTCACTGCTTTTGCAGTGACTCAAATAGTAATGAAAAACGTGCTTTTTTACGTGTTTTCCAATAGTTCAGCCAGCTTAACTATTGTGAAATTGTAATACATCTTAGGCAGTGTCCTTTACTGCCTTAGATGTATTTTTCACACTATACCTCCGTTAAACAGCTAAATTTCATTGTCCGCAACCATCACATGCATTATAATATATATTATTATTTCGGTCAAAAACTTTTTTATTTAGGAGGAAAGCTATGGATGATAAAAAATTAAGGTAGAGCGCTACATTGACATTAACCGCAATCTGAAGGATGAGCTTGGCAGGCTTTGATTTATCCCCTTAAAAATGTCCCATATCAATTTGATATGGGACATTTTTTACGCAAGGTGCAGCACATCTATCAGCAGTATCCACACCAGGCCGTAGTATGCAATAACCGCAACAAGGTCATTCACCGTTGTTATGAGCGGTCCCGACGCTACGGCAGGATCAATCTTAATCTTGTTGAAAAGCATCGGCACAAGCGTACCGACAAGGCTTGATATGACCATCGCCGCCATGAGTGCCAGTCCGACGCATCCTGAAATCATAAACGAGTATCCCACCGGATTGTGCTTAAAGAGCCAGATGTACACTCCGATAAACGCAAAAGACAGCACTCCGAGAATCATTCCGTTCGAGAATCCCACGCGCGCCTCTTTCCCGACAAGCTTCAGTTTTTCACCCGCTGAAAGGTTCTCATCCATGAGCACACGGATTGTCACCGCAAGCGACTGTGTTCCGACATTTCCCGCCATATCAAGGATTAACGACTGAAAACATATTACAATAGGAAGAACTGCCACAACAGTCTCAAATATTCCGACAACCGAGGACACTCCAATGCCTAAGAACAGCAGAATTATGAGCCATGGAAGTCTCTTTTTTACACTTGTAAGGGTCGACTCCTCCAAATCCTCCTGCTCGGTGAGACCTCCGAGCTTTGCATAGTCCTCTCCCATCTCATCATCGACAGCCTCAACTACATCCTGTGCCGTGATTACACCGATAAGCTCGCCCTCGTCCGTCAGAACCGGAATCGAGTCCTCAGCGTAGTCCTTCAAACGCTCTATGCAGCCGCTTATCTTTTCATGGTCGGTCACATACGGGTAGGACACACTTATGATATCCTCAAGCGGTGTGTTTTCCCGCGCTATTATCAAATCCTTCAAATCTATCGCGCCACAGAACTTATCGTTCCCATCAAGCACATACACGGTAGAGATATTGTCATTCTCCCCCGCCTGCTTCACAAGCTCCCGCATAGCCTGACGAACCGTAAGGTTGTTGTGAATGACGATATAGTTCGTCGTCATTCTGCTTCCAGCCTCGTCATCCTCATAGGAGAGAATCATCCTGATGTCGTGGCTTGAATCCTCATCAAGGAGCTTAACAAGCTTCTCCTGTGTCGAATCATCGAATTCATCGAGAACGTCAACCGCGTCGTCCGAATCCATGTAGGAAATGACCTTCGCAGCCCTGTCTATGCCAATCTCCTTCAGGTACTCGTCCGGATCCTCAATGTAGCTTATAATCTCCGCCACGCGCTCCGCACCGAGAATCGGATACAGCTTCTTTCTCTCCTCCTCAGATAACTCCTCGAACGCCTCCGCTATATCGTTCTCATGGTAATCCGACAATTTATCAAGCAGCTCCGCCTGCTTCATCGGTGTGCGGAACAGCTTTAAAATCTCATCCACAAAATTGTGTTCACTCAAAATTTTCTTTGTCATCACACTGCCTCCCTTTGAAAATATTTTCTCCGGTATTCCGTCCGCCTAAACCTATCCGGATTTAAGCATAAAAATACCGCCACATTTTCTGCGGCGGCAAAAAGGCAACATGAAACAGACGCAGTTCAGTGTCCACACCTGACAAGCTGCGTCATGATATTCATATGTCTGCCACCGCAGATAATACTTCGACCAATACTGTCGCAACCGTCCATGCAGTCCACCTCCTGATAATTTTTACTTCAGATACGGAAATCCTTCCGTGTACGGATTCTTACTCCGTATGATATTGTACTTCCTTGTATGTTAACGTGTCAATCAATTTTATGTAAAATAGTAAATCGCACCTGACTTTTTTATCCAAGCTGCAGAATAACTTTTTTATCCGTCAATCAGATGCCCTTCATCCACATTCCTCTGAATCAATGCCTTCGCGTATTCCCAAAGCTCCTCCGAGCCCTCATGCACTCTCGCATTTCTCCTTAGCACCTGCGACGCCTTTATTCCGTGCTCCTCCCACGCAATACCATTCGTGGCAGCATTGAGCAGAAGCGGCTGAAGCTTATCGAGAACATTAGCAAATTTTGCCTCTGGTGTCTCCATCTCCTCGAACTCATCCCACAGTGCTCTGTACTCCTTCGCCTGTTCATCGGGAAGTATCGCATATATGCGCTCTGCCGCCCTAAGCTCGCGTTCCCTCTTTGTCTTGTTTCCCTCCGTATCGTAAGCGTAGGTGTCCCCGGCATCAATCTCAATGACATCGTGCATAATCACCATCTTCATAGTCTTTAGAACATCTATCGGCTCATTTGAATATTCTGCAAGAACGAAACACATCAGCGCAAGATGCCATGAATGCTCCGCATCGTTCTCCTTCCGGCTGCCGTCACCGATATAGGTCTGTCTTGTTATGTTCTTAATTTTGTCCAGCTCCATGATAAACGCAAGCTGCTTTTCCAGAGTTTCATTCATTGCCATGCCCACCTTTCTGCTTCAGCCATGTCCTTCAGCTTGTTTCTTCCTCTTTTATCAATGTATTGACAGCAGAGGCAGAATCGTCTTTTGCCCCTGCTATCATAGCATAGTGCAGCGTCATTAGCAATGTATTATATCCACTCGCAGGAATTAATCAAATAACGTGCAACCCATTTTTTTAAATTCCTCTATCTTTGCAGTGAGCAGCTCCTGAGTTACCTCGAGATATTCGCTGCTGCACCTGATGCACAGAAAGCTCTCTGCAGCGCGATTATAAAGCTTTTTGTGAAGAGCAATCTCATCGCTGCTTAATGCAGCACCACATCTGATGCAAAATTTCGTTATATCTGTTTTATGTTTCTCCTGCATACCATTACCAACACTCATACCATTTTCTTTGTATGGATTTTCAAGCTGTACATCTCCGGTATTTGTCCTATATCGTGCTTCATTCACATCAATGTACCAGCTCTCCAACAAGTATCTCGCAGCCGTCGAGAGGAACCTTAGTGCTATAGCCATCATAAAATATTCCTTTTTCCTCGCCTGTTACGACATCAGTAAGTTTAAGACCAATTCCCGATTCCGAATGAATACCAAGGTCATCAAAGGCAATGCTCATGGTCTGCGCCCACTCCTCCTTAGTATCAATATTGAAAAACGCAAGTGCTATTCGATTTCCCGAAAGAAGCCTTCCAAATGCATACTTCCTGCCAGCCTCCTTATAAATCAAAAATGCCGGGCAGTTCGCCATGTCCTGATTTACCGAAATAAGTCCCCTGTTCAATAAAGTGGCGGTATTATATTCATCAAGCTTCCTTATATCTGAACCAATGATAAGTGGCGAGCCTAAGAATGCCCACATTGCAAAATGCTGGCGATACTGTTCATCGGTACAACCTCCCATACCTACATTGCCATTACCATGCATACCTACAATCAACATATCCATATCATTATAGCAGCCCGGAGCATTGCCCTCTATGTTCTCAGCCTGCTGCATAAATATATCCTTGTAGCTCTTAGGCACATCAAAAATATCTCCTGTTGAACGATAGCTGTTGGCACCTCTAGAGCGCATCCACTTCGCCGGATCCTGCACACCCCAGTTGCAGGCTGCAAAGAAGATATCCCTTCCACTGTTTCTCAGTGCCATAGCCATCGTAAGGTATGCGTTCTTAGCGTCACCGCTCGCCGGGAAATTGCAGAAATCATACTTCAGATAGTCGACACCCCACTCGGCAAACTGCTTCGCGTCCTCAAATTCATGTCCATAGCTGCTCGGATATCCGGCACAGGTCTTAAAACCTGCACATGAATACATTCCGAACTTAAGACCCTTGCCATGTATGTAATCCGAAAGCGCCTTCATTCCCTTCGGAAAAAGTGCCGGATCTGCTACAAGCTTTCCATCAACCCTCTCCTTTAATGACCAGCAGTCATCAATTATCACATACTCATATCCTGCCTCCTTGTAGCCCTCCGCCACAATCCTGTCTGCCATCTCCATTATAAGCTTTTCATTGATATTGGAACCAAATGTGTTCCATGAGTTCCATCCCATTGCAGGTGTGCTGTACATAAAAATCCTCCTTATACACTTTTTTATTATAGTATTTTCTATGGATGCCGGGGCAAAGCATCTTCCATGTAAAATATTATATTTTTACTGTTTGTAAAATGGAATTACATATTGTATTATAAATCTAACATATTATATGTTTTTAATACGCTCTGAATGTAAAATAGTAATATCAAAACAAGCTTTATTATTATACTATCAGGGGCAGGCTGCTTGTCTGCCATGTAATTGGTTTTACATTAAACTGATATATCATTTGTTGATAGTGGCAAAACACAATTTTGTCAAGGTATCTGACATATCATTCAAGGAGGTATCATGTTCGACATAAAGCATACTGCATGTAACACTGTTCACAGATGCAATGAGGTTATCTATCATATTGAAAACAGGGACTTTTTTATTTTAATCTATACCAAAACAGAAGCTGTTTTTGAAATTGATGGATGTAAGCAAATCGTTGCGGAAGGAAGTATTGTGCTTCTGCCTCCCGATGTCAAAGCACTCTACTATGGAAATTCAAATGAATATATAGATGACTGGATAAATTTTTATGATACCCAAGGAGTCCTCGCATCGATGGATATAGCTAATAACGATTTTTCGGACTGTGGCATCCCTTTTGCCTGCCCGCTCATTTTTGGCCCGGACAGCCCGGTTGGTGCTTATTTTATGCTTATTGCCAATGCATTCCATTCAGGACTTGCACAGAGCAAGGCAATAACGGACAATCTTATGCTTGCTCTTTTTGAATTCATAAAAAGCCGATATGCCGAAAATAAATCCATTATACCTCATTACAACGCAATTCTTTCGATAAGACAGGATATATATGCAAATCCACAGCGTGAATACCGTATTCCCTCCCTTGCAAGGTGTGCAGGGCTCAGCTCCATATACTTTCAGGAATTATACAAAAAAGCCTTCGGCATCTCCTGCGGCGCAGATATAATCAACAGCCGTATAGAAAATGCCAGAAGGCTTCTTTCAGAAACCGCCTACACAATCGAACAGATAGCTGAGCGTTGCGGTTACAATAACAGTATTCACTTTTCAAGACAATTTAAACAGGTGATGGGAGCTGCACCATCTAAGTGGAGGTCAACACACTGAACCATTCCGGCTTATTATAATATCGTCCACCTGAATCCTTTTGCCGTTCTCTCCTCCACAGCGCTGAAATGGTTTCCCTCATTCCACTCAAGCACACTCTGTATGCCCTGCCTGTCTAGAAGCTCCTTTTGCAGCCTGATATTATCGCCGACCCTTGCCATAGTCCTATTGTTAGTCTTTTTCTCCCTGTTTCCGAGACTTAAATAGACCTTATCCGCAAGAATATGTTTCTCCGCGGCAAATTCAATCCACCCCGGAAACCACACTGACGGCGACACCGCCGCAACCGCATGAAATATATCCGTCCTATATGCCGCCCACAGCGAAAACAAGCCCGCAAGCGAATAGCCGCCGATTACTATTTTAATATCAGCCGGCAGGCTGTATCTTGAAATAAGCTCAGGTATGAATATGTCCGTGACAAAGCTGAGTGTATTTTCAGCTTTTCCCGAAAAAGGCTGATTTTTAAATACGGCATCCGCACTCCACGGCGACAGCTCGTCATTCCAGTTTTCAACGCCGAAATTGGCAAACACTATTCCTGCCTCAGCTTTTTCCAATATTTTCACAGCCTCAGCAGCAAGAAGGTGCATTTCATGACCGTACTCTGCGTTAGAGAGCCAAGCTTTATCTACTCCCTGCCCATGTGCAGGAGATACTTCTTCCGAAACGCTTTCTTTGCCAAGCCAGGTTCTGTCTACTCCCTGCCCATGTGCAGGAAATATTTCTTCCGAAATGCTTTCTTTGCCAAGCCAGGCTTTTTCTACTCCCTGCCCATGTGCAGGAGATACTTCTTCCAAAACGGTTTCTTTGCCAAGCCAGGCTTTTTCTACTCCCTGCACAAGGATATATTTTACTGTTTCGGAAGCACATATATTTCTGTACACCTTACATGCTCTATCATATAGATTAAAAACATCAATATTAATTTTCATAGCAAACTGTGCCTTATTCATAAATCAGATAAATGCTGATAAAAATATGTTCTACGCATCCGACCTCGAATATGCATTCTTCATCTGGTTGCTGAGCTCGTAGAGTACCTTGTCGAGTGTCGCAAGTGTCTCCTTCTTCACCATCGCTGCGACCTCCTCGTTGGCTGCCGTCTTTAACTCCATGCGCTTATCGGCATCCCTCTCCTGTGCAAGAAGCGCATCGTAACGTCCGATAATCTCATGTCCTCTCGACATAACCTTCTCCTTGTAGCGCTCAATGTGGAAAACAGACTTTTTGTATGAAGCGTCAGCCATCGCCGCTATCATTCTGCTGCCCCAGTAGAAATTGTCTGTCGAAACCTCTCCCGTAGTATTTGAAAGATACTCCGGTGTCGTGAGCACATCCGCATAGAATGGAACCAGCACATTGAATGCATTCGACGCAAAGGCAACCCACTCCACAGCCTGAGCATCCTTATCAAAGTCAGGGCGCATCTGTATAACAGATAAAAAGTCATTGCGGTTAATTCCGATTGAACGGTATGCACCGCTCATGCTCTTGTCGCCGTAAGCACCATACGGGTCATACACAGTTCCCTGATAATGTGAGGAAAGCACATACTTCACGTCCTCAACCGTAATCTTTTTCTCCGGCACAAGGCACCATGGCAGATCGTCCGAGTACGGTGTGAAGTCCGCGTCTGCGCCGTCCCAGCTTACCGTGTGCGGATTGAAATATCTCAGCATATACCATGCTCTCGGCGTGTTATACACATGATCCGAGTCGTCGTGGCTTCCGAATGCCGACCTTACGTCAAAATGTGTCCAGTCCGTCTCAATGTTCGAGAGATTAAGGTGATTGCTCTCAATAAATTCCTTCATATCGGCGGAGCACATATGCTCCTTCTTTTTTCCAAGAGCGTCCACAAAATCAAAATCGTCTATCCCCTGCTGGTTCGGCATAACCACATACACATCGTCAGGAACCTTCTTTGCAATCCAGTGATGCCCGCCTATGGTCTCAAGCCACCATATCTCATTCACATCCTGAAAGGCTATTCCGTTCATCTCATAGGTTCCGTACTTCTCAAGAAGGCTTCCGAGTCTCCTGACACCCTCTCTTGCGGTCTTTATGTACGGAAGAACAATGTGGACAATGTCCTCCTCGCCGATACCGCCGGGAATCTCCTTTTCTCCGTCAGCGGCAGGCTTATATACGACAAGCGGGTCCGCCCCTAAAACTCTTGGATTTGAAGTGATTGTCTCCGTGGCGGTCATTCCGACATTCGCCTCATTGACGCCGCTCGCCGCCCATATTCCTTCGCCGTCGACAGCATTGGGCATCTCCGTGTGGCGGAGCGGATTCTTAGGAAGCTTTATATCGAGATGCGATATGACTGTCCTGTACTTCTCCTTCTGCTCATCTGCCTTTACGACTACAAACTTCTTAGGCATAAAATGCCCCGAACCTGAGTCATCGTTGCGCGCTATCATGGTCGAACCATCGTAGGACGCATTTTTACCAACTAATAATGTAGTGCAAGCCATAATGTTTTCTCCTTTTATTTTTTTAGGCGTATGTGAAACGCCACAAGCCGTGCAAATACGGCATTTTTTGTTACTAAACTCAAAAATCCCCTCTCGCTCTATGAAATAATGAACACAGTAGAGCCGGAAGGAGCCTGCTCACTCTTGGCGAACAGCGAAATTACTGAGAGTGTTTTATCATGAGGATATTTTTTCTCTGTAGTCACTTCCTCTGAGGATACTTCCTCTGAGGATACTTCCTCTGAGGATACTTCCTCATGATATAATAGATTTGTTAAGAATCTAATTACTGCCTGACAGGGCGGTTTTACACTTAATTTTTATACTCCTGCATACTGTAGGTAATGCTTGCAGTACTGCCACCAATAAGTAGTTTGAAAATTTTATTTTCAAGCTTCACTTCCACGGCAATGATGCTGACGCTTTCTTAGGAATAAATATGACATCTGCAAAGCCAACCCGCAGGCGTCTCCCTTATCGTTTTATAATAATACTTCATTGCACCAGGATATGCAATACTAAGCATGCTAATGCACTTACCCTACAAATCCACCTTCACAATAACCCTGTATCTCAAATCCGTCTCCCCAAAAGGCATATACATCACATATCCATCTTCATACACCTTCAGCTCATTCGGTATGCCCGCAGTGTCATGAAATGTGAGTGCATACAGATAATCTGTGTTCATGTCCGGCATGCCCTGCGTATCGGGCGCAATGAGCGCCGCAGCACATATCACGCCCAGAAATTTTTCAATGTCTATGTCCTCGAGCTTCACATTCCCATCTTTCCCGGCTGTAAGCTCAATATCCGCATAGCTGTCAAGCGCAAGCCTTTTCTTAAAAATATCCTTTCCGCTGCTGAGTGTCACATCGTTTAAACACTCAAAAAGATATACCGTATCACTGTTCTCCTCGTAGATGCACACCCTGAACGTACTGTCGTAGCCCTTCACCGAGTACAGCTTTGCCTCACTCTCGGCGGCATACAGCTTACTCTTGTCGGTTGACCACAGTGCCCTGTCATATCCGTACACGGTTCCAAGCTCCGTCTCACACACAACGTCCGAACCGTCTCCCTGCTTTAAGACCCCGCCGCTGTACATTCTGCCGTCATAGTACAGTGACAATGTGCCCCAGCTAACCTGCGACATACTGTTCTTTACATATGATAATCTGTTTTCCGATATCTTAGGATACGATATCCCCTTAGTACCGTTCGCGCATGCCGTCAGAAGCATGGCTGCCATAATAATGCTGATTACACGTTTCATCGCGGACCTCCTATCATTTTCAGTTGGTTTACTTGTTACTATCACGAATTTAAAACACCTGCCGCCGCTTCACATTACCGCAAATGTTTTCTTCCATACTTAATATACACCCTCGCACGCCTGCACTTCTACACGACAAAATATATATTTTTTGCGTTAAAAATATATATTTACCTGCGCCACAGTGCGTTCATGACTGTGTCCGGGGTTAGCACAGAGTCAAATAAACAACTATTTGCAAATTGAATTAATTGTTTCTGAATTGTGTAATAACTAATAAGTAAAATTTCTATAATAAAGTGATTTATCAGATTGATTCAATGTAGTTATCATAATATTTTTCCTATTTGACCTCAGCAGCATAGAATTAGTTTGTCAAATAAAAACAACCACCCTCATACAGCCATGAACCTGAAATAGTATTTTCGGTTCACACCGCACGAGCGTGGTTATTTTAATATAGAGACCTGAACCCGGCACAGAAACTTAGCCAGGCTTCCTGCAAAAGAGTTCACCCCATCACCCAAGGGTAATAGTTTTCTCTTGTATTATTATTTTATAAATTTACTCTGCTATCGCCTTGAATGCCTCGTCCAGATCCTCGATGATATCGTCGATATTCTCTGTACCGATTGAAAGTCTGATTGTGTTAGGCTTAATTCCCTGGTCTAAAAGCTCAGCCTCGTTGCACTCGGAATGAGTTGTTGAAGCAGGGTGTATTGCAAGTGACTTTACATCGGCTACGTTTGCAAGAAGTGAGAATAACTCAAGGTTATCAATCCACTCCTGTGCCTTCCTGGCATCACCCTTAATCTCGAAGGTGAAGATTGAACCGCCTCCGTTAGGGAAATACTTCTTGTAGAGCTTCTGCTGCTCAGGGTCTGTCGAGATTGAAGGGTGATTTACCTTCTCAACAAGCGGCTGGCTCTGTAAATACTTCACAACCTTTAAAGCGTTCTCGACATGTCTCTCAACTCTGAGGGATAATGTCTCAAGTCCCTGAAGGAATATGAAGGAATGAACAGGTGATATTGTTGCACCTGTATCACGAAGCAGAATTGCTCTTATATATGTTACGAATGCAGCCGGAGCGCAGTCCTTTGCGAAGCTTACGCCGTGGTAGGATACATTCGGCTCTGTAAGCCATGGGAATTTGTCCGATGAATTCCAGTCAAACTTACCGCTGTCGATAATCACACCGCCGATTGTTGTTCCGTGGCCGCCGATGAACTTTGTTGCGGAGTGAACAACGATGTCTGCACCGTACTCAATAGGTCTTACGAGGTATGGTGTTGCAAATGTATTGTCAACGATGAGAGGAAGCTTGTGTGCGTGTGCAATCTGTGCAATCTTCTCAATATCTACGACCTCTGAGTTAGGATTTCCGAGTGTCTCAATCTCGATTGCCTTTGTGTTGTCCTGAATAGCTGCCTCGATTGCCTCATAGTCGAACGGGTCAACGAAGGTAGCTGTGATGCCGTAGTCAGGAAGTGTGTGTGCGAGAAGGTTATATGTACCGCCGTAGATGTTTTTGGCTGCAACGATATGGTCGCCCGCATGTGCTACTGCCTGGAATGCATAAGCGAGAGCTGCTGCTCCTGAACCAACTGCGAGTGCTGCCACGCCGCCCTCGAGTGTTGCTATTCTTCTCTCAAACACGTCCTCTGTAGGGTTGGTAAGTCGTCCGTAGATGTTTCCGGCGTCCTTGAGTGCGAATCTGTCGGAGGCATGCTGGCTGTTGTGGAACACATAGGATGATGTTAGGTAAATCGGAACCGCTCTTGCGTCTGTAACCGGATCCGGACTCTCCTGACCAACATGTAACTGTAATGTCTCAAACTTAAGATTTCTCTCTGAATAATGCTTCTTTGCCATAATTGTAATCTCCTTTTCGTTTATGCTGTGTAAGCTTCTCTCGGTTTTCGTGTCGTGTTTTTTAACTGTGCTTATCATATCACACCCGTATAAAAAGTGGTAATTCATATATCCATATTTTGGTTATAGGTATAGCTTATAGCAATTTCATACTGCAATATATTATGAAATCACATTAATCTCCATTCCGCAGGCAATGATTTTTTGCCGGAGGAATCGTGGGCAAAATCTCAAATTTTGACCACGATAAAAGCTACTTTGTGACGCCTGCGGCACAAATAGCATGTGTGAAAAATAAGCTATCAAGCTTATTTTCACACTACCTCCAGCTCACTTCCTTCGCCATCAATTCCCAGCAGTCCCCTTATCGAATTTTCAACCATATCCGACACCGCCTGTTCCGTGTAGAACGCCATGTGAGGCGATAAAATCACATTCGGAAAGCTCTTTAGCAAAGCCATGTTATCATTATCCAGCTTTTCGCCCTCCTTGTTAAGATAATACAGCCCTGCTTCGCCTTCAAAGGTATCAAGTGCGGCAAAGCCGACCTTTCCGTTTTTAAGCGATTGAATCAACTCCTGTGTATCAATTATAAGACCTCTCGCCGTATTGACTATGATAACACCATCCTTCATCTTTTCAAAGGCAACGGAATCAATGAGGTGCGTATTCTCTGCATTTCCCGGAACATGCAGTGTTATGATATCCGACTGCCTTATAAGCTCATCAAAGCTCACATACTGCGCATACTTTTTTACCTCCTCATCCTCATAAAGAGAATACGCAAGTATACGGCATCCGAATCCGGACAGATGCTTTACCACCGTTTTTCCTATGTTGCCCGTTCCTATTACTCCTACCGTTGATGCCGACAGTTCTTTTCCCACCTTACCCTTGAGCGAATAGTCCTGGCAGTCAGCCTTTTTCATAATCCACGGCATATTGCGGCATGCCATGAGAATGAGCATAATCGCGTAGTTGGCAACGCTGTTCGGCGAATACTTTACATGTGCAATTCTCATTCCTATCGAATGTGCATGTTCAATATCAATATGCTCATAGCCTATGCTTCTCGTTGATATGTATTTTACACCCACATTGTGGAACGCATCAAGTATATCGGGATACATAGGATTTGTTATAATTGATATGGCATCATACCCCTTTGCAAGCTGCACATTCTCCATTGAAGGGTAATCTGATGTAAATCCGTACTCAAATGCGTACTGCTTGGAAAACTTTTCCACATATTTCTGCTCGTCATACTCCCTAAGTGCATAAAAAAATATCTTCATATATAGTATTCCTCCATTATACAACACTTTTCCCACATTCTATGACCTTCTGCATTCTTCACGGATTAAACTCATTACACTTTTCAATAATATATTCCTGCTCCTCATCGGTAAGCTCAGGAAACATCGGAAGTGAAACACAGTGCTTTGCAAGATACTCCGCATTAGGACAATCACCTTCTCTATAGCCGAGAGACCTATACGCTTCCTGAAGATGACATGGCACCGGATAATGTTTGTCACACCCTATTCCATTATCTTTCATATAGTCTATAAATTCATCTCTCTTTTCAACCGTGATTTCGAACAGATGAAATACCGTTTCCGTATTATCCGGATGAGCCTGCATCGTAATAAGCGGATTGGTAATCTTCTCAAGATATCTTCTTCCCAGCTCACGTCTTCTCGCCGTCCACTCATCCAAATGTGAAAGTCCTACCGAAAGAATTGCCCCATTCACTCCTTCAAGGCGCATATTATATCCCACACGTTCATGATGATACCTCTCTCGCGAGCCTTGATTTTTTAAAACATTAATTGTATCTATATAGCTTTCATTATCCGATGTGACACTTCCTCCCTCGCCGAAGCAGAATAGATTTTTACCCGGATAAAAGCTGAAGCATCCCATTACGCCAAGGCTTCCGACCTTTCTCCCCTCATATAGTGCTCCATGAGCCTGTGCACAGTCTTCAACGACAAAAATTCCATATTTGTCGGCAATCTTTTTCACCGCTCCAAAATCAAACGGCTGACCGTATAAATGAACACCAATGACAGCTTTTGTCTTATCAGTAATCTTTTCCTCTATTTTAGAAGCATCAATCTCCCATGTATCAGGTGTGCAGTCAACAAATACCGGTGTGGCACCACAATATGTAACTCCCCATGCAGTGGCTATAAAGGTGTTGGCCGGAACAATAACCTCGTCTCCCTCCCCGATTCCAAGTGCCAGCATTGCACACTGAAGAGCAGACGTTCCATTATTCACGCCTGTTGCATATTTCACACCACAAAAGCTTGCAAATTCTTCATCAAATTCATCTGCACACGGGCCACCGGAAAACGAAGTCAATTCACACGCTTTAGTAAAAGCCGCCTGATATTCATTCTTATATTTTTCGTAATTTCTCTTTAAGTCAATTCTCTTTATAAAATCCATTTCAGCTTTTCCCTCCCAAATGACAGTTTCAGTTCGACTATTCTGCACAGATAATTTTTGATTAATTTTATAACATTCACTTTAGTATCATAATCATCATTCCACACAACCGGCAGCTCCGCTATTCTGTAACCGGCTTTCTCGGCTCTTATGAGAAGCTCTGCACAGTAAAACCATCCGTTATCATCACTTGACATCTTAATCAGTCTGTCGATACAATCTTTTCTAAAAAATTGAAAGCCCTCCATTGTATCGGAAACCTTTACAAAAAATATCGATTTTATAAGCAGATCAAGCCCGATACTGGTGATGTTTCTTAACGGTTTTCTGCCATTTACCTTCGATTTTCCCGATAGGCGGTTACCTTTTATAACACTTATATCATCATATTTTTCAAATGCCTTCATCACTTTGGACAGATAATGAATATCCGTTGATAAATCGACATCCACATAGCCTATTATATCACATCTGTTTCTCTTTACAGCCTCTCTGAACGCAAGTCCAAATCCTCTTTCGCTAAGTCTAATATACTCTATATTCGAATACACGTCTGCAAGCTCTTTTATAATATCAGGCGTTCTGTCTGTTGAACCATTATCAACAATGGTTATTACCGCATCTATATCCCTTCTTTTTGCCAAAAAAGCTTCTGTAGTACGTATTCCCTTCTCAAGACGTCTCTCCTCATCAAGTACAGGAAAAACAATGTTTACCTTCATCTGTTTTTTCTCCGTTTCACATTATAATTTATCAACACTTTCAACGATATAATCAAGTCTTCGTGTGTTTACCTCAAGAATAATATTCATATATTTTGTCAAAAACATTATAAGCAGGAACACACCAAAAAATCCGAACGATATAACACCCATAAGTGAAACCCAGCCCGAGGCAAGATTTTTATCATAAAAAAGCGAGTATATCGTCCATATTCCAACCCCAACTGATACAAGTAAAAAAACTGCGCTCAGAATAAGAGTCACTCTTTCAATAATTCCGGTGTATATCATCATATAGCTTATTCCCGAATTAAGTCTGTATGCACTTTCTCTGCCTGTCTTTCTCTCACGATTACTGTTTACAGGCTTATACATAATATAATCATAAGGCAGTCCGCTTGTAACATACAGATATTTGCGATACTGGATGCCGCGATTCATCTTTTTGACTCTGTTCAGTGCTCTTCTTGACACGATCCTGAACGTGTCATGCCTTACAGCCTTAGCCTTGTTTATATTAATCAGCCTGTAAAACAGTCTTGATGATAACTGCATCGTGTTATCACCGGCAAATACAATATCATTCCCTTCACGCGCCTTATTAAAAACATCAATTATCAGATTTACATCATAATTAACTGCAATGCTGTCAAATTCATAGACAAAATCCCCGACAGCCAGGTCATCCCCTGCACAAATTGCAGCCTCAACTCCCTGATAATAGGCCAGCTTTATGACTGATATGATATCCGGCGAACCACATTCGGTCAATCCCTGCTTCACTTCTTTCACATAATCATAACAATCATCATCATCACACACAAGTATCAATTCAAAGTTCTCGAAACCGGCATTAATCCTTCTGACAACATTGGAAAAAAAGTATTCCAATTCACTCTTCGTATTATTATGTACATATGCCACCGCACTGATAAAGCACTTTCTGCCTTTTATGTTAACATCATTCATAATTTTTCTCCCGACAATAAAATATTCACACAAGCTCCAGATACTCATCAATATCATATACCGTATTGATTTTACCGCTGAGCACGCTCACAAAATATGGTTTTTGCGACATGACTTTTATAAGTGTTGGTCTTGAATCATCAACCTCTGACGTTTTAAGAATCGGTTTCATTGAAAAACGTGAACTATGATATTTAAACTCATATTCCGATTTCATGTATTTGTGTGCCATGCTCTGCATATACTTCCATGAGGTCTCAGGTTTTCCGGCACAAATGTCACAATTACCAAGCTCTGTCTTGCTGCATGTTCTTCCGTCCTGACATGAAAAAACAGGCAATCTGTCATAACAGGTATCATGCGGTGTTCTCGTAACGGTTGTCAGCGAATGTAATCCTGTTTTTCCAAAAGGCATTATTGAAAAGAACGGTCCATCCATAACGGTAAACCCTATTCTCTTTAGTTCTTCTGATGGCTCACACAGTATTATCTCACACAATTCATATTTAATATTAAAGCAGTCAAAGCCTGCCATGGAATGTACCTGGTTTACTGAAGCGTATGTGGCATTAAGGACATATCCGGTAGAATATTCTCCTTTATCCGTAGTTATGTAATAGGCAGCCGCATCATGCTCTATACTGACAATGTGCTCACAGAATTTCAATTCGGCATTTGGATATTTTTCTAACTGACTCATAAAAAATTCTTTTAAAATTGACGCATCATAGGTATATTCTTTGGTCAGAAACGCTCCATCACACACATTATCGTTAAAATACTTTCCTACCGGAATCTCCTCACAAGGAATACCGACATTCCTGCAAAAAAGCTTAAATTCATTAGCTGCTGTCCATGAAAAATCTGCAGACGTAGCATAAATCTGGTCAAATCCGCTGTTGACACAAAATCCAAAGTCCTCATTAAACCGGTTAAAGTAATGAGCCGACTTCATTGCCGTATATATACTTCTTGGATAATGATATCCCATATGAACACGCGCCTGGTTTATGTATGTTGCTCTCATAAACGGACCCTGCTCCCTTTCTATCACAAGAACATTCTGCCCCTTTTTCGCACAGTATAATGCTGCATATAAGCCATATAAGCCTGCACCGATTATTATTTTATCATACATCTGTCTTATTCCATTCATATAAATTTTTTTATTATATTTCCATCAGGCTATTATGCCGTCTTTTTTCTGTTGTTAATACAAGCTGTAATAACTAAAGCCAATAAAGTCAGAAGCGATACTATTTCGGCAAGTCTCCACACACCCTTCTCAACATATCTGACTGTTATTTTTCCATTGTATCCGGCAGGTACATTTACCATAATTTTCTTATTAGCACCTGCTTCTATGTAAAACTGTTCCCCTGTGTCAGAATCATAAGCCTTATAGCCCGGATAATAAAACACCGGTATTATAACCTTTTCAAATGCTTCTGTTCCTGCATTCATTACTCCGATTTCAGTTTTTCCGCCCACGCTGCTGTATGATGTAACCGTAAGCAAATCCGAGGTTACATCAATCTGTTTATTTTTACACATATCCAGATCAGTACCCGCTAACTGATAATCATTAGTTACCCCCAGGGCGAAATCGTCCACATCATTTTTAGAGCATATCTGTGCAGCATTTGAGCCAAATGCCAGATCCGCATAGAAAAAGCCTGCCGAAATTATAGTAAAGGCTGCCATGGCAATAATAGAATAACTATAAATTCTTTTATTGAGTTCTTTTGCATAGTATAACCCTGACACTGTACAAAATGCGGCAAAAGCAGTCCCTACACTTAAAAACCTCCACGAAAATTCGACCTTGGCCAGCCAGACGGCTATGGTTCTGCTTATATTGTTTATCTCATCCCAAGGAAAAATCCACAGAGAAAATACTATAGTCATTATGGCAAATATTCCTGTTATATTTCCCAGTGCAAACATACTTTCATTTCTTTTTTCCGAATTTACAGATTTATAATGTGCGTATAGCCACACTGTAATTCCAATTATCAATGCCGCTCCCATACTAAGGCAGAATTCATCACTTACCAGCATAGGAACATTGGTTCCTCTGCCAAAATAAAACAATGCCGGCATCTGTATCGGATACACTCCTGAGCCTTGGAATCTTAAAATCCCATCGCCGTTTACCATTATATCCATATCCATTGAATCTATAAACGGTACAATAAACCATGCATTAAGCATTATAACAACCATAACCGATACTGCCAGATAACATAATCTCTTAGGTTTAAATGTTTTTCGTAAATTGAACAAAACATACATGATGGCAAATATTCCGACAAACAATATGGATACCAGATGACTCTGCATAACTCCGCTTACGCCTAATATGAGCGGTATGCATTTCTTAAATGTGAGTATTTTCTCTTCACTGTATATATTATATATACCATATATTATCAGAGGAAAAAATATCATAGATAATATTTCGCCTAATCTCCCGGCTACATACAATTCACTAAGTCTGTATGGTGCAAGCACATACAAAAAGCTTCCAATAAATGCCAGATTTTTATTTTTGCATATTTTTACAAGTGAAACATAACTTATAAGGCATGTCCCAAAGTTAATTAAAACAATAAAAATCTGATAACTTGTGTGAAGCGGGAATCCAATCACATACAATAATGCGGGAATATACAGGAAAAGCTGCGGATAAAATAAAGGTGTTGCATAGCCATATCCGTTTATCATATCAGGCTGAATCTTTATAAGCCAGTTTCCTGCTTTTATACCTTCGGCAATCTCTGCAATTCTTGCAATATGAAACGTCAAATCATGTCCGACAATCAGATATCTGTATATCATCGGCAGACTTGAAAAAACGGTCACAGCCATAATGCCGATAACTATTTTTTTATCATATGCCGTCTTTATAATGTTTTTTAAAATACATACAATTATATTTATCAGCGTGAAAATAAAAAATATTGTAAAAAATCTTACATATCTGAAATATACCGATTCCGAAATAATCAGCTTTTCTATAGTTATATTTCCGTATCCCTTATAAGTTACTTTCAAAGACAAGTCTTTACATGATGTAATCGAGTTAATCCAAAAAGGTTCACTATTATATGATGTACCCGTATAAATATTGAAACCGCTGCCAACAAGCTGTTGTATAAATGTCCCCGATGTGACCCCTATATTACATATCGGCATTTCATTTCCACCGCTCCATGACGCTGCATCAAAGCCTTCAAGCTCTGCACTGTATACTGCTTCAATATTATACCTTCCCGGCTTTAATTTAATATTGGTATACTCAGCCGATACAATATCGATACCCACTTCATTTTCCGATTGATTTATCTGCAGCTTACCATCGTTGATTGTGCACGAATTAAAATAGTCCGCATTTTCCGGATTAATATCAATAACTGTACGCTCACCAAACAACAGACAAAAAGCCCATATTAACACCAATAACTCGAATCCAAACAATATCGCAATACTTCTATGCTCACGAATAACCTGTTTTATTTTCATAAGCTCTCCTATATACTACTTAGTCTTAATTTCACATTATGATATTTCCATCAATGATATCCGCATTCCGCTTCGCTGCCTGCCTATAGTCTATCAACATCATAATCGACTTAATCGGACAGATGATATTAAAATAAACTTGCAAAAAGTCTGACAGAGTTCTTCATAATCTCATCCGGAAATTCATATTCCTTTGTATGAAGCTGTGCATAATTCTCGCCATCGCCGACACCGAAAAACGCACCTCTGGTTTTCATCAGATACCATCCGAAATCCTCTGACCATCTCATAGGCTTGGCAAGCTTCTCAACCTTCAATCCGAGCCTGTCCGCACATTCAATAAGCCTCTGCACATTCTCAGGATGATTTTCGGTCGCCGGAAAGCGTTCTATCTCCTCTATATCGACGCTCATTTCCTCACCTGCTGCCGCGCTAACCACAAGCTCATTTATCCTTCTTAAATAGCTGTCAAACACAGCCTCCCTCTCACCTCTTACCGTAAGTCTGAGTACACCCTCGGAAGCTGCCACCCCATAGCTTGCACTTCCGACATCCATTCCAATGAGTGTCATGAGTACAAAGCCCTCTTTCTCATTGACCTCCTGTGTGAGTGCCTGAATATCGAGCAAAAGCTTTGCAAGCACAGGTCCGGGGTTCTTTCCCGCCTCTGGATATGCCGCATGGCTCGGAGTTCCGTGCATGGAAATTTCAAGTCCCGTCGAGGCACATGCAAATGTATCTCCGCTGACTAGCACATTACCTATGGCATGTCCAGGTATGTTGTGAAGTCCGTAAATTTCCCCGATGCACTTCTCATTGATAAGCTCTGAGCAGATTTTTGCACCTTCCCCCGTCTCCTCACCAGGCTGGAAGATAAGGTACACATCCCTGTCCGTCTTTGCCCTGTCGAGCACCATTGCAAGTCCCGCAAGTATGCTGCTGTGCCCGTCATGTCCGCAGTAGTGTCCGGGAACTCCGTCCTTTCCACACACCGCATCCATGTCCGCGCGGAAAGCGATTGCCTCTTTCCAAGTCGGTTCGTCCGCTTTTTTTACCGCATAGAACCATGTGCCACGGTCCACGATTTCAAGAGCTGTATTGTCTGCTATGAAAGCCATGATTGCCTGCCTGGTCTTATACTCCTTCATGGAAGCTTCAGGAATCCTATGAAGCTCATGGCGAAGCTGCGTTATTTTATCTAAAATTGATTGCAGTTCGCTGTTATTTATTTCCATCTGTAAAAACCTCTTTAAAATATCTTCCAAATGTCATTCTTAAAGCCCTTATTCATACGCCATCTGATATATTTTCAGGATATCCTCATATTCAAGCGGCTTATATCCGATGAGAGTTCTTGTCCTGTTTCTCGAACATTTCAACGCAAGCTCCTCAAGTGACTCCTTTTTGACCCCAAGTGACTTAAGGTTGATTGGCATTCCTATAGACGCATAGTACCGCTCCTGCTTGTCTATTGCCTGCTCAATAGTCTTTTCAGGATGCTCAAAATCAATATCCATGTTCCAGATATTCTGCGCAAACTGAAGCCACCTGTTGATATTGCAGCTGTACACATAGCGCGCCCAGCTGCACCATAATGCCGCAAGCCCTGCACCGTGTGCCACATCCGGGTACATTCCCGAAACCTCATGCTCGAGCTGATGAACTACAAGCTGGAACTGTCTGCCGCACTGAGTAAGTCCATTATGTGCAAGTGATGAAGCCCACATCATATTGGCGCGCGCCTCATAATTTTTCGGATTCTCAAGACAATCCGCAGAAGCCTTCATCGTGCTCTTTATAACCGCCTCAGCAATAGCGTCTGTGAGATATGTGTCATCGCCCGGGCAGAAATATCTCTCAATCGTGTGCATTGCAATGTCCACAGCGCCGCATGCCGTCTGGTAAGGGCTTACCGTGTATGTAAGCTCCGGATTTTCAATAGCAAAATTCATTCTGTTAAGGCTTGAGCCGTACCCCATCTTCTGCCCTGTCTCACTGTTGGTTATGACGCATGAACTGGACATCTCTGAGCCTGCCGCCGCCAGGGTTAGTATGGCGCCCTTGTTGAGGGTCTTTACAGGCTCACACTTTTTTAATGAGAAGTCCCATACATCCACCTCCGGGTTAGCCGCCCCATTTGCAATGTCCTTAGCTGAATCCATTACAGAACCGCCTCCGACAGCAAGGACAAAATCCACGCCCTCGTCAAGGCACAGCTTTATGCCCTTTCTAACAAGCGATAGCTGTGGATTAGCCACAACACCGCCAAGCTCCACATAGGCGATATGCTCCTCATCAAGGCACTTCTTCACCCTGTCAAGCAGTCCGCTCTCCTTCGCGGACTTTCCACCATAATGTATCAGAACCTTCTTAGGCTTATACTCTGCCACAAGCTTTCCTACCTTTAACTCCTCATCCTTGCCAAAATACACCTTTGTCGGTGTCTCATAAATAAAATTATTCATCTGCATACCTCCCGAAATACTTTAGTCTGCTGAAATTTGCACGCTCGTTTTTACTATACCACTTTATGCTGTTTTTTGAAATGATATATTTTCGAACGGCTGTCCGATATATTTTCAGAAATCTGTTTCTATATATTACTATGTTTGTCAATGATGTAGGATTTAAAACATCCCCTATGAACTTAGCATGTATAACGTATTATATTTATGCATATCACAACTTTCGGTAGAAGCTTAGATGTTCTTAGATCAGATTTTTATTGACATTTCCCCCCATACATGTTAAATTAACTGAAATTTACCAAAAAGAAAGTGAGGTTTTGCCATGAATACACCTGTTGACATCTCAAATGTAACCTTAAAAACCAATCGCATGATAATTCGTCCGTGGCGGCAGCCGGATCTCGATGACTTTTATGAATATGCCTCCGTGGACGGCGTAGGACAGATGGCAGGCTGGAGGCCTCACAAGGATAAGGCTGAGTCGCAGACAATACTTGATATGTTCATCGCAGAAAAAAAGACCTTCGCCCTCGAATACCAAGGAAAGGTTATCGGCTCTCTTGGAATTGAATGCTACAATGAAAAACAGTTTCCTGAGCTTTCGGAGTACAGGGGACGTGAAATCGGCTATGTCCTCTCAAAGGCTTACTGGGGACAGGGCTTGATGCCTGAGGCTGTGAGTGAGGTGATGCGCTATCTCTTTGATGACTGCGGACTTGATTTTATCACCTGCGCATACTTCCTGACCAACAGACAGTCCTCACGCGTTCAGGAAAAATGCGGCTTTCATTTTTTAAAGGCTGTAGATTACAGCACACGGATGGGCACTGTGGAGCCTTCAAATGCAAATATAATATGGAGAAAAGAGTGGGCTGCCGGATAAGGCAGTCCACTCTTTTCTATATATTTAAACGGTGTGTTTTGAAATTTTTTAAAAGCCCAGCTATCTTTTCTCTCCATGCTTTTCTATATTTTTTTCAATGACATCCATCAGAGCATACAGCTTTTCAACCTCCTCTGCCGTCATGCCGTCTGAGAACACCTCATCCGCCATCTTAAAAAGCTCTATGACCTTGTCCGCCTTTTCCTCCCCTAACGGTGTGAGCGATATGACCCATGAACGCCTGCACTCCGGATTATCCGTCCGCTTCACAAGTCCCAGCTTCTCAAGCTTATCAAGCGTCCGCGACATAGTTGTGACATCAAGCACACACAGGTCGGCAAGCTCCCTCTGGCTCATAGCTCCCTTACTCCTCAAGGTCTTAAGTATCCGGGGCTGTCCCTGCCCCACCGTAAGCCCCAGCTCAATAAAATGCGGTCTGAGCAGCTGCCGCCTGAGCAGCTCCACCCTCAAAAAAGCACTCCCCAATCCTTCTCTATCCATCTCCATCTCCATTCCGCCGCCGGACGGCACAAATAGTAATTATAAACGTGTTTCTTTAATGTATTTTCACTCCTGTCTCATCACTCGAGTTCAAACTGTCCCATATAAAGTCTGTAATATCTCCCTTCCTGTGCAAGCAGCTCAGCATGGTTTCCACGCTCTATAATCTCACCCTTCTCAAGCACCATGATTGCCTCCGAATTTCTTACGGTTGACAGTCTGTGCGCTATTACGAACACCGTCCTGTCCTCCATGATTGCGTCCATTCCCTTCTCGATAAGACGCTCTGTTCTGGTATCGACGGAGCTGGTTGCCTCGTCAAGGATGAGCACCGGAGGCTTTGCAGCAGCGGCGCGCGCTATGGCAAGGAGCTGTCTCTGCCCCTGTGAAAGATTTCCGCCGTCGGAGTAGAGCATAGTATTGTAGCCCTCCGGCAGCCATTTTATAAAGCTGTCTGCGTTGGCTATCTTAGCTGCCTCAACCACCTCCTCATCGGTTGCGTGAGGATTTCCGTATCTTATATTATCCGCTATTGTACCAGTGAAAAGATGTGTCTCCTGTATAACCATCGCAAGTGAACGGCGAAGGTCATCCTTTTTGATATCCTTTATATCTATTCCATCGTAGGTTATAGTTCCCGACTGTATCTCATAGAACCTGTTCACCAGATTGACTATGGTTGTCTTTCCGGCTCCCGTCGAACCCACAAATGCAATCTTCTGTCCCGGCTTTGCAAAGAGCGATATTCCGTTCAATACTCTCTTTTCGGGAGTATAGCCGAACACCACCTCCTTAAAACGTACATCACCCTTCAGTTCTACAAAGCTTGTCGCTTCAGCTGCGTCATGTACAGCCCCATCTTCCACTACATTGAACCGCTTCTGTAAGGAACCGTCCGGCATTGTCATACGCTCCGGCACCCTCCATGCAAAAAGCCCTGTCCTCTCCTCACACTCCTTTAACCCGCCATCCGGGGTTCTCACAGCGTTGCACAGCGTGACCGTACCCTCATCAATCTCCGGCTTCTCATCCATCATCTCAAATATACGCTCCGCACCCGAAAGAGCTGAGAGAAGGAAATTGACCTGCTGTGTGAACTGGTTTAACGGCATGGCACTCTGGCGCACATACACAAGGTATGCTGAGAGTGTTCCAAGGTCCAGCAAGCCCTTTATCGCCATAAGTCCGCCGACACACGCCGATACAGCATAGTTAAAATACGAAAGTGTAACTATCGTCGGAACCATTCTTCCGGCAAAAGTAAGGGCATTGGTAGATTCTCTTCTAAGGCTCTCATTCATCTCACAGAAGCGCTCAAAATCCTTAGCCTCATGGTTGAACACCTTCTCAACCTTCTGTCCTGCCATCATCTCCTGCACGAAGCCGTTTATCCTGCCAAGCTCCGCCTGCTGTCTGTTAAAATACTTTTTGCTCTGTTTTCCGTTCATCTTGATGAATATGAACATCAGCACAAGGAACACGATAACAATGAGCGACAGCCTCACGCTCAGCACCATCATCATAACGATTGTTCCGAACAACTGCATGAAGCTCTGTATTATCATTGCAAAGCTGCTGTTCATCGCCTCCTGAACCGTGTCCACATCATTGGTAAAACGGCTCATAAGCTCACCGTGGGAATGTGCGTCGAAGTAGCTTAGCGGAAGCTTCTGCGTGTGCGCAAAAAGGTCATTTCTTATCTCCTTTATGACCTTCTGCGAAGTGACCACCATAAGCCTGTTATAGGCAAAGGTTGACAGCGCGCCGCAAAGGTACATGACACCCATGGAGATGACCGCCCTTATAAGCCCTGTGGTATCTCCTGGAACAATAAACTTATTTATAACAGGCTTCAAAAGATAGGTTCCCATGATATTTGCACCCGCACTGATAAATACTAACAGTGCAACCAGCACAAATGACCATTTATGATATCCAAGGTACACGAGCAGGTGCTTTATGGTCTTTTTAGTGTCCTTGGGTCTTTTATATCCAACGTATTTTGCCATTACAGCTCTGCCCCCTCCTTCTGTGATTCATATATTTCCTGATATATCCTGTTGTCTGCAAGGAGACTCTCATGCGTTCCTATTCCGTTTATCCTTCCCTTGTCAAGAATGATAATCTGGTCTGCATGACGCACCGACGATATTCTCTGCGCAATGACAATCTTGGTCATATCCGGGAGCTTCTTAGCAAGTCCTTCACGGATTTTTGCCTCTGTCGCAGTGTCAACGGCACTTGTGGAGTCATCGAGAATAAGCACCTTCGGCTTTTTAAGAATTGCTCTTGCGATACATATTCTCTGCTTCTGTCCGCCGGATACATTGACACCTCCCTGTCCCATCTCCGTATCGTAGCCATCCGAAAGCCTGTCGATAAACTCATCCACACAGGCAATATGGCACGCCTCCTCAATCTCCTCCATCGTAGCATTCTCATTGCCCCACTTAAGATTCGACAGAAGAGAACCGGAAAAGAGCGTATTTTTCTGCAGCACCATAGCGATGGCGTCCCTTAGGTGTCTCATCGGGTACTCCTTCACATCGACACCGTCAATCTTTACTACACCCTCATTTACATCGTAAAGACGCGGTATAAGCTGCACAAGCGTTGTCTTTGCCGAGCCTGTCTGTCCTATGATTCCGACCGTCTGACCCGGCTCTATGTGAAAGGAAATGTCGGAGAGGACATACTCCTCTGCCTCCTCCTTGTATTTGAAATTTACATGGTCAAATTCAATCTCACCGCGCTCCACACTGATATCACGCGCAAGCTCATCCGTTATGTCGATCTTCTCATCGAGCACCTCCATTATTCTTGCACCTGAGGCTAGGGAACGCGTCATCATAAGAAAGACATTTGACATCATCATAAGTGAGTTGAGTATAATAAGAACATAACTCAAAAAGCTTGTGAGCTGTCCTATTCCAAGCTCCCCCTGCTTCACAAGATGTCCGCCGAGCATGAGTATTCCAAGTATCGTTGAGTACATGACAAGCTGCATTGCCGGCATGTTGAACACCGCACTCTTAAAAGCCTTCTCGGACTGATTTTTCAGGTTGTCATTGACCTCCTCAAATTTTTCAAGCTCATAGTCACCGCGCACATACGCCTTCACAACACGGATTGCAGTGAGATTCTCACCTACGGTGCGGTTTAAAAGGTCGATTGCCGTCTGCATCTTAGTGTAGAGCGGTCTTATGTGTACTATTATCGCAATAAGCATAGCCGCCAGTATCGGCAGTGCCACAAGGAACACCAGCGCAAGGGTCGAATTGATGGAAAAAGCCACCGATGTCGCCACAATCAGCATTACCGGGCTTCTGCCGAACGGTCTCATTCCGGTTGACACTGAGTTCTGTATGTTCGTCACATCGCTTGTGAGCCTTGTTACAAGCGATGACACCCTGAAATGGTCGATATTGGAAAATGAATAGGATTGGAGCTTCTCATACTCAGCCATTCGTATGTTCGCGCCAAGCCCCTGTCCTGCAAGTGCGGAAAATTTAGAGCTTCCAATACCTAAAATGAGCGCAAGAATGGCGCAGCCTCCCATCTGTATTCCCTTGGTATAAATGTAGGGAATATCAGCGTCAGCCACGCCATAATCAATCAGATCCGCCATGAGCATCGGCACCATGAGCTCAAGAACAACCTCTATGCCAATACATACCAGGGCAAGATATGCGTATTTCTTATATTGTTTCATATAAGAAAATATTCTCTTTAACATTACTTGTACCTCCAATAGTTGCATTTGCAACTATTGTATTGCCAAGCATTTGGAATGTCAATAACCTCTCTTATATTTTTATTTGCAACAGTATTACCAATATATAATTTATAAATCTTTCTTATAATACACATTTATGTATAATCCCGCTACTCCCCGGTATATCCATATTTCTTGAGGTCAACCCTGCCGTCCTTCACCTCAATGCCATCCGCCTGCAGGCGCCGCGCCTGCTCTCCTTCGCCGCCGAATGCGAACTCCCCCGACAGCTCTCCCTTTGCATTGACTACACGAAAGCATGGAATATTCTCCGGGTCGGGGTTTTTATGAAGCGCATTTCCCACGGCACGCGCCATCTTCCTGTCACCTGCCATATAAGCCACCTGTCCGTAGGTCGCAACCATCCCTTTCGGAATACGCTTCACCGCCTCATATATTCTCTTGGCCGGTTTATCACATACCAGTGCATAGCTCTCCGCAATCATATCCTTTATCGTGTCATCCGGAATGGTTCCATCAAGAACAATCGTACTCCAATGCTCCTTGTTCTGATGATATCCAGGCTGTACCGCCGGGTATGCCCTTCTCCAGAAGTCCCTCCACTCCGGGTTCACCTTGACATTCATATTGATATATCCGTTTCTTTCATACACCCAAAGGAACGCCTTTTTACTTCCGTGCACTCTCACAAGCTCCCAGTTCTGATCATGAAACGGAGCCTCCTTATAGGTGTACGGAAATGACAGACCGTATGCTAATGCCTCCTCGCGCGTTTTCATATAATTCACCTTATTTCCCTTTCAATAACTATCACCTGCCCAGCCTAAGCTGATATTACATTTGTCACTATGCTTCCGCACTATTCTTGATTTTCCATCGTGTTATACATGAACCAATAATTCTGTATTGTCCTGAATGTCCTGTGCTCAAACCACGATGTTGTCCTGCTCTCGTAGGCTGTCTTGACCGGATACTGCCCCAGGCTCTGCTGGTGCGTATAGTTGAGAAAGCTTGTAAAAACACAGCTCGTATCAATGTGCACTGCTGAATACATGACATAGCCTCTGCAATTCTGCCCGCTCACCGGAAACGAAAATGTTCCGACCCAACCATCTGCCAAAAGTATGCTACTCTATATATCTCACTTCGCCCGCATAGGTTCTGTCCTTGTAAGTCGCATCAGGTGCCGCATAGCCAAGCGCGGCGATTCCATATACAACATGGTCTGAAGGAATACCGAACTCATCAAGCATTGCTCTCACCTTCTCGTCATCACACACCGCCCCTAACTGGTTAATCCATACTGAACCAACCCCATAGGAATGTGCCGCAAGGAATATGTTCTCAAGCGCACAGGAATTATCATCCCTTCCAAGGTGGCTCTCCCTGAGGTTTGATGGTATGATGAGCGCTGTAGGCTTATACATATCATAATGCTCTCTTCCAAGTGCAACTCTCATCGTCTCCGCAAGACGCGCAATGACATCCCTGTTGGTTATAACTGTAAATGTCCATGTCTGCTTTCCCATTCCGCTAGGCGCGTGAAGTGCCGCATCGACAATGTCCTTTAAAACCTCCTTTGGAATCTGCTCATCCGTAAACTTACGGGTACTTCTTCTTGTAAGTATGTTTTTCATTACCTCATTCATGTCGGTTTCCTCCTTGATTATTTTGTCTGTGGGACAGTGGTGTCAGGTCCGTGTCCCACAGTGTTGGGACACGGACCTGACACCTGTCCCAGCAAAAGCTTGTATAATGTAGGCTCAAATGAAAACTCCTTCATAAGAGCATGCACTTCATTTAACGCATTCTCCTTCACCGATTTAGGTACAACCGGGCGGTATACTGCCCTTATGAGAATGTTCTTCGGCGTGTGGTCGAAATCAATGAACTCCAGAAGCTGTGTCCTGTAGCCGCTGTACTCAAGAAGATTAGCGCGGACTGCGTCGGTTGCCAGTGCCGCAAAGCGCTCCTTGATTATTCCGTAACGCGACATGATTGGAAGTGTTGCAGGCTTCATCTGCTTGTTAAGCTCATGCTGGCAGCATGGTACTGAGAATATTATCTTTGCCTTCCACTGTACCGCATTGTACAGCGCATAGTCCGTGGCGGTGTCGCACGCGTGGAGCGTTATGACCATATCGACATCGAATGGTGCCTTGTATCCATTGATATCCCCCAGCTCGAACCTGAGCTTATCATAGTGATACTTCTGCGCCGCCTTGTTGCACTTGTCTATGACATCAGCCTTGAGGTCAAGTCCAATCATGTTCACATCAAGTCCCATCACCTCTGTGAGATAGTAATACACAACAAATGTAAGATATGACTTACCGCAGCCAAAATCAATTACATTGAGCTTCCTGGCCTTGAGATTGGAAATCTCATCATTCAGAATCTCGACAAAACGATTAATCTGCTTGTACTTGTCATACATGGAGTTGACAACCCTGCCGTCCTTGGTGAATACGCCCATGTCGACAAGTGGCTCAATATTCATTCCCTCACTCAAAATATAATTCTTTTTGCGGTTGTGTCCGTTATCGGCAGCCGCACTGCCGGTATTATTTAACCTGCCGGCACCCGCCGCCTTTATCGCCTCGGCTGCCAGTCTTTTTACCTTATAATTGCACCTTCCGTCCTTGGAAATGAGAATTATATGCTCCGTGTCAGCCGTCATCGCATTGACCTGTCTGTAGTGGCCGCTCACCAGCTTGGCACATCTGTCCGCAAGCTTTTCCTTTTTCACATTCTCATGGAAAACCTGCTTTTTCGTATACTTGGAAATCTGGCAGAAATCCTTCTTCTGCTCAATGACAAGCTTCTGGTATTCCTCCGATTTGTTCGCCGGATTGCTTATAATAATCTTGTTAAAATCCGTCCCTGCAATTATTGAAATGTACTGCTCTAATTCGTTCATTATCTCTGTTTTCCTCTTTCACTATTTCTTTTACAATCCACAATTCATCATACCTTATACTTAATTATCCACAGTAAAGCGGACATTCGCAATCCGCTTTCGCTACCTGCTCATGAACGCAGTCGCTTCGCGAACTGTCAGTGGGAGCTTTTAACTCCCACTGACATAAGCATCCCCCCTTACCCACTGCTTAGTGCTCTACACACTTGAAGCGGGGGATTGCTTATTCTGCGTTCAAAAGCTATTCAATGTGAATAAACTTATAACAATATCTCTTCCCAGCTGCTGCCAGCCTTAACAAAATAATGCATTATCTCCGGCTTCCTGCGCCTGCCTCTAACATTCCACTAATATAAGCGGTATCGTCATCTCCTCCTCAGTAAGCCCTGCATGTGCACCGATGAAAAAATCGGCTTCCTCTCTGGTATTATATATGCACAAAGCTCCTGTCGCAACCGCAAGATAGTCCCCAAGCATGCCGCGGAATGCCGCATGCTCACTGCCTTCGCCAAAAAGCTTCTTTTTAAGCACCTCTTCCTTGGTCAAAAGCATGAAATTATCGGAGAATTTTCTGTTAAATTCATTCACGAACTGTTCCTCCATTCCGGGCTTTATGAAGAAATTGAGTGCACGCGGCTCGATGGACGGAAGTCTTATGAGGCACTCACATATCTTAGGGTAATCCGTGAGCGCCACGCCCTTGGTGTCTATATGACCGTGGTCGGCGGTGACAATAATCAGGGTACGATTATTATTAAGCCTCGTACATAACTGCCTGACCTGCTTTTCAAGCTTTTTTAACAAGGACTTAGCGTTCTCACCAAAGCAGCCCTTCTCATGCATAGTGTGGTCCGGCTCATTCCAATAGCTGTAAATATATTTTCTGCCCGGCCTCCCGCAAAGCTCCTCTATCCTGTCAACTATCTTCTCAAATGAATCCGGGAACGGCTCCACAAACGGTGTTGCCATATAGGCCTGTCGGCCGCTCTTTACCAGCCTGTCGACTGCGCTCTCATAGCCACAATAGCGCCACGGCACATTGTAGGCTTCCGCCGGCTCATCCGTTCCGGTTTCCTTATTTAAAAACACCGTGACATTCTTGTCTATCTGCGGATAATAGCAGCCCCAGCCAAGCCAGCCATGTTCACACGGCTCCATGCCGCTTAATATCGAAATTGTGGCGGCAACCGTTGTCGGCGGAAAGGTTGAGCTTAGCGTCCCCGACATGTGCGAATTAAAGAATCCACGCCCGGACAGATTGGCATCAATTATATTCTTACCCATCCCGTCAAGAAGGATGACAACTATGTTTTCATAAGCTTTTTCAGCCAGATATCTGTCAAGCAGCTCAGATGTCCTTCTTCCCGGCTCAATTCCCATATTCTTTAAAATAGAATTAGGTATTCCTGCTATACAATTATCATAATCGGGATATTTTATCATCTATGACACCCTCCGTTCCGTCAATTATGCAGTCACATCATTCCACTTATGCCTATTATATCATGATTCGCACCTTCGGTGCTTACCGTTGCTTCGCAACTATCATGATACAATTCGCCGTTCGCCAATCATGCAAGCATGTTGGCTCTCTTGCGCTCATTATATCATCAATTTCCCGACTTTCCTACTGCTATAATACAATGTTTTGGGCAAAACGTGCTCTATACACTCGTACATTAAATCAGCATATTTTAACCCAGGCAACATCGTACGGAAGTATATCGTCTTAAATTCTGGTATTTACCTGCATAGTAAAAATATGTCCGTCATTGACCTTCTCCAAAAATCAGCCTATACTATGTATTATAACAATAACAGTTTTTTCAGTAATATATGTCACAGGGCAAATATCAAAGACATTGAGGCGCTATGGGAAACGGAGATAAATGGATGAACTTCGATTTGAACACCGGAATTGAATTTATGATGCATGGAACCTTCACGGCTCCGGATGATAACTGGGTTCACATGAGCAGATATATGACCAGCTATGAGCTGTTCTATGTGACGGACGGCACCCTGTACATCTCCGATGACAACAACGATTACACCGTAAAGACCGGTGAATATGTCATAACTCCACCATGTAAAAACCAGCATGGCTGGAAAAATTGTAAGTGCACCTTTTACTATTTTCACTGGTTCGCGGATGACGCATGTGACGATATAGGCAATTATACGTGTGAGGATACAAGGCTTGGAGATTTTCCGTCCTTCGGAAGCTACAGAAACATTGATATCATAGAGAAATATTATACACTGCTTAATGACACGGGGCTCACCAAGGAGCTTTCCAATCACATCATGGCAATCATCCTGCTGGAAATCAAAAAGGGCGATAAAAATATCTCCGCCGGAAATACCGCGGTTCTGTGCCGGCGAATCCTCTCATACATACAGTTTGCCCCTTGCGAGGAGCTGAGAGTGTCCGCCATAGCCGCTCATTTTAAATACAACGAAAAATACCTCACCCACTGTTTTACGCTTGAGACAGGTGAATCCTTAAAAAAACACCTCAAGACAGAAATAATAAAGCGTGCCAAGCATATATTAGAATACACCGACACGCCTATATCTACCATCAGTGAACAGCTTGGCTACAGCGACACGCACAGCTTTTCACATATATTTAAAAACACGGTGAAGCTCTCTCCGCGGGAATACAGGAAAAATTTTCAGGAAAACAGGGAAATCTGATATGCCCTTTAATTTATTTCCACACCTCTTCTGCAATCTCCTTCACAAGCGCCAGCTTCGCCCACTGCTGTTCTTTGGTGAGCTTGTTGCCAATCTCGCATGAGGCAAAGCCGCACTGAGGGCTTAAGCACAATCTGTCAAGCGGTATGTATTTTGCCGCCTCGTATCATATATGTCTCTTAAGTGCCTCCATATACGACACCCCATACCTGCTGAGTGCCGCATCCTTGCGCGTCACAACTCCTATCCGCATGGTGCAGTCTGAAACAAGCGGCTTTGCGATGATATTCTCACCGTTTAACTCCGCGTCAAGCACGCCCGAACATACCGTGAATCCATTAAGACCAATAAGCAGGTTAAAAAGCGTCGCCCTGTCGCGCACCATTATATTCTTCGGAAGCTCAAGCATACTCAAAAATTCCTCCGAAAAATAGAATGAATTGTGCTGTCCCTGCTCAAATACCAGATAAGGATACGGCAGCAAATCCTGTACAGTAAGCTTTTTCCTTGCTGCAAGTGGGTGTCTGTTCGATATGAACACATGTGGCTTGGCTTCGAACAATTCCTGAAATCGTAAATCGCTCTTTGCAATCAGCTTGCCAAGCACTGCCTCGTTCTGTTCACTCAGGTAAAGTATTCCGATCTCACTTCTTCCAACAGATACATCATCTATTATCTCATAGGTCTGCGTCTCCCTGAGTGTGAAGCTGTACGCGTCCGCATCATACTCCCTTATCACATCGACAAATGCATTTACAGCAAAAGAATAGTGCTGGCATGATACCGAAAAGTGAGGCTTAAGATGTCTCTCACCCTTGAAATGCTCGGTCATTACATCCATCTGCTCTAATATCTGCCTCGCATAGGACAAAAGCGCCTCTCCATCCCTCGTAAGCTCCACTCCCTTATTCGTTCTTGTAAATGCGGTTATTCCCATTTCCTTCTCTACGCTCTGAATCGCCGCTGTGAGGCTGGGCTGTGAGATAAAAAGCTTTTCCGCAGCATCTGTTATGTTTTTACACTCCGCAACCATAACTATATATTTCAACTGCTGTAATGTCATTGTGCGCCCCCATGCATACATTATCGTTAGATTCTTCTGCAGTGAAGATTCGGGTGTCAAAACCTGTAAATTACTCTGTGAGTGTATATATAACAGGTTTTGGCACCCGAATCCGATAAATAACTGTCAAGCTATGCCACTAGGCATTACTGCGTGCATCCGTGTAAAGTACATTTGTGATTACATATTGTCCGTCATTTACAAAAATCTCAATGAGATTCTTTTCTATAAATATTTCAAGCTCACATTTATCCCCGACATGCGGTGTACTGCATTTTGTATGCACCGTCACGCCCTCCGGTATGCGGTTAGCTCTGTCCGTGCACACACAGCCGGACTTAAGCTCAATGTAAACGCCCGCAAGCTCAATACTCTGCCCCTCAGACAGCTCTGTGATGACGCGGTGTCTGCCATCCCTTGTCCACTCAGTATATCCATCAGGTTTCACCTCATATGTGGCATTTGAAAAATATTCCCTGATATTCGGGTGCACCGATGTGTAAATGTGACCATTGCGAAGTGTCACCACCCGCGGCAGGCACATCATTCCGCTCCACGGACGCCCATCCGCAGCCTCATTGTCCTGCGCCGGCTGCGGTACAGGCATGCGCACCCACGCAATTACACATCTTCGTCCCTTCTCATCAAGACAGCTCTGCGGTGCATACAAATCCATTCCATAATCAAGAAAGCTCTGTTTACCCTCAAGCCTCATGCTGCCATTCTCCGCGTCAAATGAGAGCAGCTGCATCGTGCTCTGATTTCCGGGATAATCCGTCCCACTAAGAAGTCCTAACGGTGAAGAGATAAGAACATGCCTGCCATCTATCTCAAACACATCCGGGCACTCCAGGATTGTTCCAAGCTGCTTATCCTGAAGTCTGTTAAGGTACGTCCACTCTTTTCCATCCTCACTCGTATATATAAGAAGAACTCCTGTCTCCTTTTTATATGTGCTTGCAAGGCACATATAGAAGCGTCCCTGCTCCTTCCACACCTTCGGGTCACGACATTCATACGGATGCCCTATATTCAAATCAGTTACCGGCGGAATAATCTGTCTTTTCCCATTAAAATTGTCAAAGCTTAAGCCGTCATCAGAGCTTATCATAGCCTGACTCTGCTCACACAGCCCATCAACAATGACATTTGTATTTTCCGGATTCTCCTTCTGATACCGGACAGCCGTGTAATACAGATTCATCCTGCCGTCAATCTCAAGTGCACTCCCCGAAAATACTCCGTTCCTGTCATAGCTTTTGGTAGGAAAAAGAGCTATTCCAAGGTGCTTCCAATGAACAAGGTCATCGCTCACCGCATGTCCCCAGTGCATGGTTCCCCACACAGGAGCGCAGGGAAAATACTGATAAAACAGATGATATTTCCCCTTATAATAAATAAATCCATTCGGGTCATTAATCCAATCTCCCGGTGCCTTTAAATGAAGAATATTTTCCATAATATGTGTTCCTTTCACAAAATATATAATTATCTCTGTTTCTTCCTGTACCCGCAATCACAGTACGGTCCGCCCGAAGCAAGCGTATACTCCCTCACAAAATCGGTCACGCCGCCCGCCTCACTCATCGTGTAATCAAGCCGGCACATTGCAGGTATGAGTTTCTCAAGTCCAAGCTCCCTCATAAGCGTACATATACCGCAGGTTGTAAAACGCGCTTCATAACCGCTTCCATCGGCATACTCATAAAAATCCATATTCCACGAATAAGGATTCCTGTCACCCGCCTTGAGCTTTGCGGTAGCCTTCATTCCGTTTATGTCGGACTCGGAATATTTTTTCTTGCCGCTCATCCTGCAGAACCACTTCATTGCCCCGGTCATCATGGATTTTCTGTAGTACTCCGTCGCGTCCTCAACACTCGGAAGCTTCGGCATATTTAGGAAAAAAGCGGACAACATTGCGCAATTTACAATGTTCATCCTAAATCTGTCCGCCTTCTCGAATTCAGGCAGCTTCTCTATAAGCTCCCTGTACTTCTTTTTCGCAGACGTAGTGATTTTGCGCCCCTCAGCCTCATCATACTTTAATACCTCTGTGAGATTCTTTCGAAAATTTTTGCCAAAAACAATCCACATTCCCATCGGCATACCCGCATACCTCATATAAATCCTGCCTCCTTGCTTTTTTTGTAGGAAATCGCGAAACTCAGTATGTGACAGATAAGTACAATTAGTCATATATAACCTTTATAATTACAATTTTACTCCATAATTCTCCAAAATAAAAGTAGCTAATTGTACATTCCCTCAACAAATCCTATAAATTCCTTGGCAACATGTGATAGCGTGTGCTTCTTGTTCCATATAAGCGCATAGGAGGCGTAGGCATCCGGGTGGTCTACCTGCCTTACGCACACATCATCGCCATGCACAAGCGATGCTATGGACTCCGGATAAATTGATATCCCGACACCGTGCAGGCTGAGCTCATATGCATTCATCATGTGCGCAATCCTTCCTCTTATCACCGGTGTGCCTCCTGTCTTAGAAAACCACTTGTCTATCTCTCCCTTTCGCGATTCTCTGGAAGGAATGAGCAAATCATAAGGCAAAAGCTCCTCCGGTTTCACAGCTGCATTGTTCTGCGAGTACAGTGCGTGATCTTTAGGTATCACCGCAACCCACGGCTCGTCATAGACGGGGAGCACATGAAACTCCTCCGTGTTGTACGGTGCCGTAATCATCGCCACCTCACACAGCCCTTTTGTGACACGGCTGTTCACGTCATCGGTGTTTCCATTCCAGAGGTTATACTGGACATTAGGGTGTTTCTTTCTGAATGTGGAAATCCACTCGGCGAAAAAACGTGGTGCGCACCCTTCCACCGAAGCGATATAGAGCGTTCCGGTAAGTCCCTCGCGCATCTCACGCACTTCCTCCTCTGATTTACTCACCAAATCAAGTATCTGCGAGGCATACTGCAAAAACAGCTCCCCCTCCTCCGTGAGTGTAACCTTATGCGGCGAGCGCACAAAAAGCTCCGTTCCCAGCTCCTCCTCCAAATCCTGAATCTGTCGGCTGAGCGGAGGCTGTGCAATCGCCAGCTTCTCAGCCGCCCTTGTAAAATTCTTCTCCTCCGCCACCGCCTTAAAATACCTTATATGTCTGAGCTCCATAAAATACCTCCCAATACCGCCATTGACATCGTTACATTAGAGGCAATTATTTCCCACTTGGAACAGTTATTTTCCTGATGTATGTCCCCATGGTTCAATATACATTAAGCTTCTCAATTGCCGGTGAAAATAACATGTCCATATCAGTGTACATAGCGTCCTTATAATACCTTATACGTATCATAATACATTTATTATATGTATTTCACATTGTAAATACAAGGTGGTATATTAAAACCATCAAAGGAAAACAATTGATTTCGAAATCAAAGCAGAATAACATATACATATTTTAAAATCAAAGAAAGGATTGGTGATTATTATGAGAAAAATATTTGAAAAGGTCAGCGAATTTTTTAAGGAATACTACATGAGCTTCGGTGAGATAATCTAACCCCTGCTCTGACGTTCCAAGCATAGTCGAATCAAGGAATTTTACCGATTCGATTTTAAGTATTAAATAAATATTATAATGAAAAGAAATAATTAAAAAATCGCCTGAACCCGGTCGAATAAGCATCCACTTGGTTCAGGCGGTTTTTTATTAAATGGAATCTATTGTCTCTAAATTTTTGATATGACTATGTTAAATCAATCAAATAATTTACCTTGTACACAAATCTAACTTATTAGGTATTACACAATTTGCAAACATTAATGCAATTTGTAAATGTCAGTTTATTTGACCTCAACATTGTTAGCTTCGGGTGTCAAAACATGTTAGAAAAACTTAGCCGTGTATTTTACCATATTACAGCCAAATGACAATGGTATGCCATAAGCAGAAGATTTACATTGATTTCATGTTTAAGTTGTGCTACAATCCATGAAGAAATGTGACTTTTTTACTATATAAATAATACGATAGCATTATTAAGTTATCAAAAGTAACCGTACCATCGGTTTGCCGCCGTCATGAAAGGACTAAGATATATGCAGGACGTAATGAGAAATCAATTCTATAAACAGCGCTCCGACTTCGAACTCTCAGCCATAGAGCGCGACAAGACACAGGTTATGCCTGAGGGCGTAAGTGTGCAGACAGATATTCCGTACATGAATGACGGCGATAAGGCTCACCGCATGGACGTATACCGCCCCGAGGGGAGTGAGGACACCACCCTGCCTGTTGTGATAAACATACACGGCGGTGGACTTCTGATTGGCAGCAAGGAATTTAACCGCTTCTTCTGTGCTAAGCTTAGCAGGCTCGGCTATCTTGTGTTCAGCATCGATTACCGCCTCGTACCCGACTGTATGGTATTTGACCAGTTTTCGGATGTCTGCAATGCTTTTAAGTATATCAATGCGCACCTTGGCGAATACAATGGCGATTCCGGCCACATCTACGGTGTCGCAGACAGCGGTGGTGCTTACCTTCTCACATATACTGCCGCCATGGCAAAGAACCGTGAGCTTGCGAAAGCCGCACATGTCAAGCCGCAGAAGTTTTCCTTCCGCGCAATCGGACTTATAAGCGGAATGTTCTACACCAACCGCTTTGACAGGATTGGACTTTTCCTTCCTGCGTACCTCTACGGAAAGAACTATAAGAAACAGCATTTTGCAAAATATGTCAACCCTGAGAATCCGGACATAGTGACCTCACTTCCGCCGTGTTTTCTCATAACCAGCCGGAATGACAATCTAAGAAAATACACTCTTGATTTTGAGAAAGCTCTGGCACGCCACAATATGCCGCACGAATTTTTCTGCTTTCCGCGCGATAAGCGGCTCACCCACGCATTCAGCGTATTCAGACCGGATTATGAGGAGAGCGAAGATACTATCACGGCAATGCATAATTATTTTGAGAAATACAAATAACTGTTCATAAACAAACGGATAAAATATTAAAGGCTGCACCCGGACAGACAAATCTGTTTTCCAAGTGCAGCCATTTAATTCCTGTTGTGTCATTTCAGACCTTAACATTTTCACATAGGTTTATTATTTTATTTCAGTGTATCAAGAAAATCCTTGAACACATCCAATGTACCTATACCCCCAAGTTCATCCGCAGTAAACACATCTTAAGTATTCTTCTCTGTCCACGGACTATCTCCTTTTTGAAAGCTTTCACCTATAATACATTTGAGGATGGAAAAGTCACATAAAAATGAACTCTGCCGGCTCACCCTCCGTGCGGCTACTGTCCGCAATCCACACCTTGAAGCTGCCCGGCTCGCTGGCAAAGCTTCCGTCGGCGCGGAAGAACCTGAGCATTTCCTCACTGATTTCAAATGATACCCGCTTAATCTCATCCGGCGCAAGCTCCACCCTCTTAAAGGCTTTCAGTTCCTTTACTGGGCGAACCTTGCTCGCCGCTACATCCCTTATGTACAACTGGATAAGCTGCGTTCCGAAGGTCTTACCTGTGTTCTTCACATTTACTGAGGCTGTAAGCTTATCAGCAGCCGACAGCTTGTCCGCATTCAGACTTACATTGCCTATCTCAAATGATGTATAGCTTAATCCATAGCCGAACGGATACAACGGCTCGTTAGGTGCATCAAGATATCTACTGGTATAATCTCCTCTTCCTTCGGCAGGCTTCGGTCTGCCGCAGCTATAGTGGTTGTAGCTCATCGGAAGCTGTCCTACGCTGTAAGGGAAGCTCATCGGCAGCTTTCCTGTAGGATTGTACGCCCCTGTGAGCACATCCATGATACCGTGTCCGCCCTCAGTTCCCGGCATCCATGCCTCGACAATAGCCTTGGAATACTCTGAAACCTCCCTCAAATCAAGCGGTCTTCCATTAAAAAGAACAGTGATTACATTCTTATTCACGGCTGCGACACGTCTTAGAAGCTCCATCTGAATCTTTGGAAGTGTTATATCCGTCTTGCTTGTAGCCTCACCCGACTGAAAACGATGTTCGCCAAGTGCAAGAACTACCTTGTCCGCCCACCTCGCGCACTCCACAGCCTCGGAAAGCATTTTTTCATTAACCGATTTCCACTCATCGTCCGCCATGTCAAACTGTCCAAGATTCACAATCGTGTGGTTGTCAAGAAGTGTACATCCGGCGGCGAATCTTAGTTCAACCGCAGATGTTTTTTCAGCAGTTTGGGATTCCAAAGAAGCCTCACCACAGAAAGCCTCCTTTGCCGCCTCCTTAAGCGTGACATTGTCCTTCTCATCACCCGATATCGACCATGAGCTTCTCATATCCTGCCCCTCAATATACGGTCCTATGAATGCAAGCTTTCTATCGCGCCACGGGTCAAGCGGCAGTATTTTTCCGTAACCCTTGCCGGCTTCATCTGTTGTTTCATGCTGTACTCCATCTGCTGCTTCGTTTTTCAGAAGAACAATAGACTCACATACTGCCCTTCTGGCAAGCGCCCTGTGCTCAGCGCACAGGCTTATGGTCTTTTCAATCTGCTCATTCGCATCCTTATACGGATTCTCAAACAAGCCAAGCTTGTTCTTAAGCTGCAGCACTCTCATAACAGCCTCGTCAACCAGCTCCTGTGAAATCTTTCCCTCATTCACAAGTCTCTCCAGGTTGTCCGCGTACGCAGGTGTGCACATCTCAATATCAACACCGGTCTCCATCGCCTTTATCGCGGCGTCCGTGTTGTCCTCGCAGCAGCCATGCGCAACCATCTCACAGACAGCTCCCCAGTCCGATATGAGCACTCCGTCAAAGCCCCATTCACCGCGCAGGACATCCCTCATAAGCCACTTGTTACCCGATGATGGGACACCGTTTAACAGGTTGAAGGATGTCATGGCAAGCTCACAGCCGGCATCGACTGCCGCCTTGTATGCCGGAAGGTAGAACTCCCTCAAGGTGTGCTCCGAAAGCTCAACATTCTGGTAGTCGAGTCCTGCCACTGCTCCGCCGTAGGCTGCCACATGCTTGATACAGGAGGCAATTCTGCCCTTCTTGCCTACATCATCGCCCTGAAAGCCCTTCACCATGGCGGCTGCCATCAGGCTGTTGAGATACGGATCCTCACCTGTCGACTCCATTACCCTTCCCCATCTTGAATCCCTCACCAAATCAGCCATAGGTGCAAATGTCACCTGCACGCCATCTACACCCGCCTCCTTTGCAGCCACCTTAGCGCACTCCTCGGAGATCTCAGGCGAAAATGTGGCACCTTGTCCAAGCGGACATGGGAATACCGTCTTATGTCCATGAATAACATCCAGCATAAACAGAAGCGGTATGTGGTGCGGCTGTGTCCTCATATACTCGTCCTGAATCTTCTTAAGCTTTTCCGCACCGTATATTCCAAGCGTGCTCCCGGCAAGCCTGCACGTCTCCTCGCGCCAGCCGTTGTTCATCCCTCCGGTGATTACCGCACTCTCCTCGTAACAGCTTCCCGGAACCTGCACAAGCTGTCCTATCTTCTCCTCAAGCGACATATCGCCAAGCAGTTCATTAAGTTCCTTCTGTGTCATCGTTTGTCCTCCCATACAATCACTATATAATTTTTAACCTTGCAAAACCCATCTGAATCTAAATGTATTCAAATATTCCCTGAATCGCGTCGGAGATATTTATCAATTCATCAATCGGCAGACAGCCTATCTTTTTATAACCGCGGACAGACATATCCAGCAAAGCCAGCTTTTCACACTGTATATAACCTTCTATATTATCTACAGAGGTCCATATATGAAGTGGTCCGGGATTGGAATTATTTATAATCGGACACCCTATAATCTCACCGCTGGAATTGAAAAAATCCTTGCTCACCACCAACACCGGATAGTTAATCTTCTCTATCCTCACAATATCTCCCTGGTGCAGAAGTTTCATCACCACACCTCTCTTCCTACCGGCTCGCCCCAATCAAATTCTCCATCCAACTTAAGCTCTCCACCGTATTGTGCCGCACGCTCCTCCAAGGTCTTATGTGAAAAATTCTTCTTAATGGTAATTACACCCTCCGAAACCGTTATATCTATGATTTCGTTCAGAGCCATACCTGCACTTTTCAAAATCTCTTTTGGAAGTCTGATTCCCTGACTATTACCCCATTCTCTTATCTGTGCCTGCATGCAATCCCTCCTTCACTTTGTATATACATAGTATATACTATGTCAAAAAATATTTCAACAACTCCAAAACTCCCTCTAATATTTTTTACGCTATAGCTTTATATATGCAACATTGACATCCCCCTCATCAAGTGGCAAAATAAAGAGCAATGCAGACAAATAAATTATATTTTTAAGATTTAAGCCGCAGAATCACGGCTTAAATTCAAGAGGCTTACAATGAACAATTACACCCGCGGACTGAAAGCAGGAATTCCCATAGCACTTGGCTACTTTTCAGTCTCATTTACATTCGGAATAATAGCAATATCTTACGGACTATCATGGTGGCAGGCGCTTATAATCTCCATGACAACCGTAACCTCCGCCGGGCAATTCGCCGGTATCGGAATAATGCTTCACCCCGGACAATATTTTCAGATGCTCATATCCCAGATTACAATAAACATACGCTACTCCTTCATGTCCATTTCCGTTGGACAGAAGGCGGACGAACGCTTCACCGGATTATCGCGATGGATTTTAGGCTTTATGATGACCGATGAAATATTCGCCGTGGCAGCACAGGAGGAGTCGGTAAGCCGCAGCTTCTTCGCCGGGCTCGCCACCCTGCCATATCTGGGCTGGTCTGTCGGAACGCTTCTCGGCGCAATTCTCGGAAGTATTCTCCCCGACCGGCTTATGAGTGCATTAAGCCTTGCCATATATGGAATGTTCGTGGCAATCGTTGTCCCCGAAATGAAAAAAACACGCCCGGTTCTTATTGTGGTTGTTCTGGCAATGCTGCTTAGCTGTGCGTTCCACTACATCCCGTTTCTTTCTTCAATCTCAAGCGGAATAACCATCACAATCGTTGCAATAAGCGCCGCAGTTGTGGGCGCAATTCTGTTTCCTGTCGATGAAGAAAAATAACCGGCAAATGCGGAATTTACTTAATCGCACTAAATTATATATTGTAAAAAGGGAGTCTTTGACCATGGACAATAAGCTTTTTTTAAATTACCTCATCATCCTTGCTGGTTCAACCTACTTAATCCGCGTAATACCATTTGTAGCCATAAAGCACAAGATTAACAACCGTTTCATCCGTTCGTTCCTGTATTACGTTCCCTACGCGGTGCTCACTGCAATGACGATACCCGCCATATTCTATGCGACCAGCTGGTGGGTCGGCGCAGCCGCAGGGCTCGTAATCGCAGTCATTCTTTCCTTAAAAGGCAAGGGATTGACCACCGTTGCAATCGCCGCATGTGCATCCGTCTTTCTGGTTGAATTGTTAAAATAATGAATTTCTTATGATGTTGGAGGCAAAACATGCCAATTTAATGTCTGTGTGTATAACGTATTATATTTATGCATATCAGCTCCATTGTCCGAAGCAAGATGTTC